>Ga0257110_1000250_pt1 | contig 27865 bp, 23 predicted proteins | sample LP_taG_7_FD_190184 | JGI IMG/M metagenome (GOLD analysis project Ga0257110, IMG submission 190184) | Marine microbial communities from Northeast Subartic Pacific Ocean, Canada - LP_J_2015_P26_10m | ecosystem: Environmental > Aquatic > Marine > Oceanic | place: Canada: Northeast Subartic Pacific...
CCGCCAATCAAAAGGGGCTGGATCAGCCATCCGTTCCGGCTGAAGATCGTTCGCGTCGTTGAGGGTTTCAGGTTCCTTGCAGCTGGTAATGAAGGGATGAATCGCCTTCAAAACCTTCGTCATGTTGGGCATCCCGCCTTCACGCAGCAACAGAGCTAACTGTTGAGAGAGGGTGGAAGACACGGATCCAATCGGATGAAGTTCGTCGTTTTGATCAGCGGTCCCCGCCAAAACGATCAAGGTTCGCTCTGGGACAGACGACTGCCAGCGTCGGCACTGTTCAAGCCCGTAACTCCAGTGCCCCCGCCCACCCATCAAGCGCACTACAAGCACCCGAGCCGTGCTTCCCGTTGTGGCCAAATAGTGGTCAATTTGCGCCGGATGTCGCAGACAATCGAGCGGCAAGGCACGCAATTGCTCCTTCCACTGACCTTGCTCTGGCTGGCGAAGACAAGCAGAGAGCGTACTGATATCGGTCGCAGCGCTGGTCAGGAAAAGAATGGGGGCAGGCGGTTGCTCAACAACGGTGAAAACCTCGTTGCTTTCGGCGCCAGGAAGACTGCTCAGTCGATGCATCTCTTCATTCTGGTCTGATCACATCACACCTACCGAGCGAGGTGAGTGAGAAAATTTGAGCATCGATCAATGAGCGATGCATCAGTTCCTGCCCTACGCCTGGTTTGAAGGCCGCTGCATCCCATTTGAACAGGCCAAAGTTTCGATCGCCACGCATGCCCTTCACTACGGCACCGGTGCTTTCGGAGGCATGCGCGCGATTCCAGATCCAGCAAAGCCTGGCGGCATGCTGTTGTTTCGACCGGACCGCCATGCCCGGCGTCTCTCCCAAAGCGCCAAGCTCCTGCTCGCTGATCTCACGGAAGAAACAGTGATGGAGGCTCTCGTTGCAGTGCTAAGGGCCAATAAGCCCACAACGCCCATCTACCTGAGGCCGTTTGTTTACACGAGTGATTTAGGCATCGCCCCACGTCTGCACAACATTGAGACTGATTTTCTGATTTACGGCTTAGAGCTCGGCGATTACCTCTCTCCTGATGGCGTGAGTTGCCGAATTAGTAGTTGGACCCGGCAGGAAGATCGCTCCCTTCCCCTGCGCGGAAAAATCAGTGGTGCATACATCACAAGCTCACTTGCCAAAACGGAAGCCGTCACCAGCGGCTTCGACGAAGCCCTGCTCATGAACACGCGGGGAAAGGTGAGCGAGGCCAGCGGCATGAATCTGTTCTTGGTGCGCGATGGCGTCCTGATCACACCTGGAGTTGATCAAGACATTCTTGAGGGAATCACCCGCTCAAGCGTGATTGAGCTGGCAAAGCACATGGGATTGCAGGTGATAGAACGCCCCGTTGATAAAACCGAACTCTGTATCGCCGATGAAGTATTCCTCACAGGAACTGCGGCGAAAATTACGCCGATTCGTCAACTCGAATCCACGGTTTTACCGACCAATCGACCGGTGATGGATGCTTTAAGACAACGTCTGGTATCGATTACGGAAGGACGAGATCCTGAATTCAGTCACTGGGTCACCAGAATCGAGCTCGAGGACTAAGAATCGGCCTACAGATCAGGAGCAGTTCATAGAATGGCTGGAGACAAGTAACTGAGCGATGCAGGCCGTCACCGAGACCCCCACCCTGATCGCCTCACGTTTTTTAAAGCGGCTGCATGATCCATCAAGGCCCGTTTTGGTGTTTGACGGAGCTACAGGAACCTCCCTGCAGCAGCTGGACCTATCCGCAGAGGATTTCGGCGGAGAAGCATTAGAGGGATGCAATGAAAACTTGGTGGTCACACGCCCCGATGCCGTTCAAAACGTGCATCGACAGTTTCTTGAAGCCGGTTGTGATGTCATCGAAACCGACACCTTTGGTGCCGCATCTGTCGTCCTTGCCGAGTACGGCCTAGAAGACAAAACCTTCGAACTCAACAAGCGTGCTGCTGAACTGGCCAAAGAAGTGGCCATGGAATACAGCACCGATGAAAAACCACGATTCGTAGCTGGGTCGATGGGACCCACCACAAAATTACCCACGCTCGGACATATCAGTTTTGATCTCCTTCGTGATTCCTATCAGGAGCAAGCGGAAGGACTGATTGCCGGCGATGTGGATCTACTCATCATTGAAACCTGTCAGGACGTTCTGCAAATCAAGGCTGCTCTTCAAGGAATTGAGCAAGCTTTTGAAACCAGCGGAGAACGCCGCCCCTTGATGGTATCCGTAACGATGGAAACCACAGGCACCATGCTGGTGGGTTCTGACATCGCAGCTGTTGTTGCCATTCTTGAACCCTTCCCGATTGATGTTCTTGGCCTGAACTGCGCAACAGGTCCTGAACAAATGAAAGAGCACATGCGCTATCTGACAGAGAATGCGCCATTTGTAGTGAGCTGCATCCCTAACGCAGGCTTACCAGAAAACGTGGGAGGCGTGGCGCATTACCGGCTGACACCAGTGGAATTGAAGATGCAATTAATGCACTTCGTAGAAGATCTCGGCGTTCAGGTCATTGGCGGATGTTGTGGAACAACACCGGCTCATATTGCAGCGCTTTCTGAAATTTCATCAGAGCTAAATGCAGCACCTAGAGATGTGCGCTCCCACCACCATGAGAGAAAAGCTTTCAGTTACGAAGCGGCAGCCTCATCAATTTATGGCGCAACTCCCTACCTACAAGACAATTCCTTCTTGATCATCGGTGAACGACTTAATGCCAGTGGCTCTAAGAAAGTACGGGAATTACTGAATAAAGAGGATTGGGACGGACTGGTAGCCGTTGCCCGAGGTCAGGTTAAAGAGAATGCTCATGTGCTGGATATCAATGTTGATTATGTCGGTCGTGATGGTGAACGAGATATGCGCGAACTGGTGAATCGAGTGGTCACCAACGTAAATCTTCCCTTGATGCTGGATTCCACCGAATGGCAAAAGATGGAAGCCGGACTAAAAGTTTCTGGAGGGAAGTGCATTCTCAATTCAACGAACTACGAAGACGGTGATGAACGTTTCTTCAAGGTATTGGAGCTAGCCAAACGATACGGAGCTGGAGTGGTGATTGGCACGATCGACGAAGACGGTATGGCCCGGACTGCAGACCAAAAGGTTGCAATTGCAAAAAGGGCTTATCGAGATGCTGTGGAGTATGGAATTCCAGCTCGCGAAATCTTTTACGACGCGCTCGCGCTACCAATCTCCACTGGCATCGAAGAAGATCGACGCAACGCTGCTGAAACAATCGAAGCCATTCGCAGGATTCGCGAAGATCTACCCCAAGTTCACGTTGTTCTTGGTGTGTCTAATGTGAGCTTTGGCTTGTCTCCTGCCGCCAGAATTACGTTGAATTCAGTCTTCTTGCATGATTGCTGCGAAGCTGGAATGGATGCGGCCATTGTTTCACCAGCCAAGATTCTTCCACTGATGAAAATCAGCGAAGAGCACCAGAAAGTTTGTCGAGACTTGATCAATGATCGCCGTGGTTTTGAAGGCGATGTTTGCACTTATGACCCTCTTACAGTTTTAACAACTTTATTCGAAGGTGTAAGCGCCAAAGCGGCTCGTGAATCGGGACCATCCCTGAGCGACCTCCCCGTCGACGAACGCCTGAAACAACACATTATTGATGGTGAGCGGATTGGATTGGAAGAGGCCCTAAAAGAGGGCTTAAAGAATTATCCGCCCTTAGACATCGTCAACACATATTTGCTTGACGGCATGAAAGTGGTTGGAGAGCTATTTGGTTCCGGTCAAATGCAACTTCCTTTCGTTCTGCAATCTGCCGAAACAATGAAATCTGCGGTGGCATTTTTAGAGCCATTCATGGAGAAAGAGGAAGGCAAACGATCTGCAAAAGCCAAGTTTTTAATTGCAACAGTGAAAGGAGATGTCCATGATATTGGCAAAAATCTTGTAGACATTATTTTGACTAACAATGGCTATGAAGTTATCAATCTTGGCATCAAACAAGATGTGAATGCAATCATTACTGCTCAGGAAGAGCATCAAGCGGATTGCATTGCCATGAGTGGACTCCTAGTGAAATCTACAGCATTCATGAAAAACAACTTGCAGTCTTTTAACGAAGCAGGTATTAATGTCCCGGTCGTTTTAGGTGGTGCTGCACTTACACCCAGGTTCGTCAATAAAGACTGCAATGATGTATATGAAGGCAAAGTTATTTATGGGAAAGATGCATTCACAGATCTGCGCTTTATGGACGCCCTAGTTACGGCAAAAGCAAAGGATCGCTGGGATGATCGTGCTGGATTCCTTGATGGCACCCCCGATGGGCTCTCGATTGGTGGTGATTCGGAACCATCAGAAACAGTCAACGCATCGCCTGAGAGCTCCTCTGAGCCATCTGAGACAGCTGATCTAAAGCTTCCCGTTAGCTACGACCGATCGGAAGCTGTTCCTGAAGAGCAAGCTGTCATCACTCCCTTCCTTGGCGCATCAGTCCTCCAGGGAGAAGAGCAGATTCCTCTCGAAGAAGTGATTGCGTTCCTCGACAGACAAGCCCTCTTCGCTGGTCAGTGGCAGATGCGCAAAGCCAAGAACCAAAGCCGTGAGGAGTATGAACAGGATCTCGCTGACAAGGCAGAGCCAATCCTCCAAAAATGGCTGGCGCGCGCCAAAGAAGACCAACTCCTTCATCCTGCCGTTGCATACGGCTATTTCCCTTGTGGTCGCGATGACAACGCGGTGGTGGTGTTCAACCCGGAGGGTGGCGCAGAACTGGGACGATTTGACGTCCCCCGTCAGCGGAGTGGGAATCGCTATTGCATCGCCGATTTCTTCCGAGACCTCAAACAGGGTCAACCCAGCGATGTGCTCCCGATGCAAGCGGTCACCATGGGTGAGGAAGCCAGTCGCTTCAGCCAAGAGCTATTTCGCAAGGATGCCTACAGCGACTATCTGTTTTTTCACGGATTAGCTGTTCAGATGGCTGAAGCGCTTGCTGAGTGGACCCATGCCCGCATTCGCCGTGAATGTGGCTTCTCCGATCCAGACGGGATGCGTCTCAGAGACATCTTTGCCCAGCGCTACAGGGGGAGCCGTTATTCCTTTGGCTATCCAGCCTGTCCCAACGTGGCGGATTCCCGTCAACAACTGGAATGGCTTCAAGCTGATCGCATTGGTTTGACCATGGACGAAAGCGATCAACTGCATCCAGAACAGAGCACAACAGCCCTGGTTGCTTTGCATAGCAATGCTCGCTACTTCAGCGCTTAAAGCCACACAGCAGTGTGTTGCCTCAGACTTCTGAGGCACTGCACTTGCTCCAATGGACTTCAGCGGCCCCGACGCCATCGACAATGCGATTAAGGCTGGGTTGGACATCGATGGAAGCCCTCTTCCAGAAGCGATGCTCACGCTCTACCGCGAGGTCATGGATCAAGAGGCACAACGAAAGCGCAGCGGAGTGCGTAAGTCGATGAGGAACCGGATCGTCCGCACCGGTGCCAAACATTTCAGCCAAGAGGTCCTGAACACCCGATTAATCGAGGCTGGTTGGGAAGGCCTGAAGGACAAGGAAATCAGCTTTTATTTCAGCTGACAGCCCATTCAATGTGAGCTCTGCAGGATCACTCCTGGCAGAGCTTTTCCATCGTGTCGATCACGTCCTGCTGAAAATCATCCAGCGCACTGGACTCGCTCAAATCAAATCCTTCTCCCGCAGCGTTCTGTGCAAGATCCTGAAAGTGGAAGGCTCCCTCACCATTGGCAAGGAACTCAATGGCCGATGACTCGCCACTTTCGCGGAACGCATCGCAGAGGGCGATGAACGCCGCGTCTTCAGTGAACTCCCAATCCATCGAGGAGGCATAACTGAACGACCTCTAACGCCTAACCCCCGTGATCCGTCAACCATCTCGTCTCGGAATGTGCCAGTCGTTCGGCAGACTCCTGGCAGCAAATGCAAGCGAATGCCGTCACAACAACAAGAGCAAAAGCCAGTTGGGCAGGGTGATCTGAATGTTTTAGGTGGTGCGCTTGAAGGCTGTAGTTGCGAGCCGATGACAGGTTGGTTTCGAGATGGACACTGCCGCACAGATCCCAGCGACTTGGGGCAACACAGCGTCTGCTGCGTGATGTCTGAACGATTTCTGAATTACAGCAAGGCCCAGGGCAATGACTTGAGCACTCCCATGCCCGACTTCGGCTTCCCTGGTCTCAAACCAGGCGATCACTGGTGTGTCTGTGCCCCACGCTGGAAACAGGCCTATGACGACGGAATGGCGCCACCGGTACGACTCGAAGCAACCGAGCACACAGCGCTCCAGATCATCCCCTTGGACATCCTCAAAAAGAACGCTCACCAAGGGATCTCCTGACCATCCCATGCCAGAAAACGGCCGCTGTCGCCAGCTGTCTGCTCAAGCAAAACATCGAGCAACAATGCGGCCGCTTTTTGAGGGCTGAACAGACGATCCGGCGGAACAAAATCTTGAAATGGCTTGGAAAGCGCTGTATCAGTGGTGCCTGGATGCAGCATCGTGACTGTGGCGAGTGGAAAACGCCGTGCCCACTCCACACTCAGCGAACGCAAATACATGTTCTGGGCTGCTTTGGCTCCGCGATAGGCGTACCAGCCGCCAGTTTTGTTGTCACCGATGCTCCCCACTCGCGCGCTGAGACTCGCAAAGTGAAAAGGGCGATCACGTTTCAGGGCAGGTTCAATCGCTTTAGCCAAGAGAAGAGGCCCCGCAGCATTGATCGCAAACGATTCCATCAAATGATCGGCACAAACCTGCTGCAGACGCTTCTCAGGAGAGAGGGAGCCGCCATGCAGCCTCCCAGTGGCATTGATCACCAAACGCAGGGGCTGTGGATCCTCCAGGAGCCTCTGAGACAACATTGCAAGACTTTGGGAAGACTCGAGGTCCACCAGCCAGTTCCCACATTCCTCATCCGCTGAACCCAAGGTTCGGCCGCAGAGCATGACCTCAAGAGCGGGCTGACGGCGTTGCAGCTCCTCCGCAAGTGCCGTACCAAGACCACCACGGCCAACGATCAATGCACGGCCAATCCAAGCAACTTTGTTGATTTCAGGCATGATCGAAAACGTTGTCCGAGGGACAGTGAGACAGCTCACCCCACTGTTGCTGGGCATGGCCGCCACCGCGGGACTGATCGGTGTCGTCGCCTGGGGTGTCCAAGCAATTGGGCAGCTCGATCAACAGCGAATCCAAAAAACTAAGCTTGAAACGTTGCTTGAGAGCTCCGAAAAAGATCAAGCAACGGTTCCCTCTTCTGCGAATGGAGGTGAGATTCATGGACCGCCAAACAAATCGGTGTTGCACTCCGCTCATGGTGCAAGGGCAAGACCACTAGGCGCTCCTGGCAACCCAATTGTGCGCGTTGCTTTATTGAGTCAATCGCCACCGCGCGCCGTGGACTTATCAGGACAAGCCGAGTGCCGATTCCGCAACGGTGAGGTCGTGCAAAAAAGAACCCTTAAAAAACTTTTTACTGATCCTCATTTAAACCTAGTGACCTGCCAGTCAGGTCAAAATGGGGCCGTAGTCGTGAATGAACGTCCCTATCCGGAAACGGTTTATTTCCTCAACAGAGGTGATGGTTGGATTGCGATTAATCAACTTTCATTGGAGCGTTATGTAGCCTCTGTTGTTGGTGCAGAGATGCCGAGTCACTGGAATCCTGAAGCGTTAAAGGCACAGGCTGTTGCCGCACGGTCTTATGCCCTCGTGCATCTTGTACGTCCTGCAGATTCCGATTTCAATCTTGGTGATACGACCCGCTGGCAAGCCTATGGAGGCCTCAATAGTCAAAGCGAGCCCACGGCAGCCGCAACGAAAGCGACCAAGGGTTTGGTGCTCAGTTTTCAAGGAGGACTCGTTGAATCGCTGTACGCATCGACCAGTGAAATCGCTGCTGAGGCACACAGCCATTTGGGAGCAAGTATGAGTCAGCACGGCGCACAAAACCTGGCCATGAAGGGGCTCAAGTTCAATGAAATCCTTAGTCGTTATTACGTGGGTGCATCCCTAGCGAGGCTCAAAACAAATGCGAACTGAGACCTTCTGGAATCGAGCGCTCGAGCAAAGCGAAAGGGCATTGAAGTCTGGAGCACTCGTCCCTCTCAGTACCTCATTAGAACGTCTTGCTGGAGGTCCAGAATCCAATTTTGAGTTACGAACTCTCAAAAGTCGCTTGCCCAAACATTTAAAGAGAGAAGGACCTAAACCCAATCCCTTTCAACCATGGGACCCACAACTTGAGGTGGCACGTTTGGATCCAGGCCATGCGGTGATTTTGAATAAATATCCGGTCCAACGCGGACACATGCTTCTGATTACTGCCAATTGGGCCGCCCAGAATAGTTGGCTCACATTGGCTGACTGGACAGCATTAGTTCAGGTTGATCAAGACACATCAGGGCTTTGGTTTTTCAACAGCGGACCGATTGCAGGTGCGAGTCAACCCCATCGACACCTTCAACTTCTGCCGCGCAGAAAAGATGAGATCAGTTGTCCCAGGGAGCTCTGGTTTCAACAACAATTAGCCACACAAAGAAAAATCGAAACAACAAGCGATTCGTTGTTGAACTGCTGCTCCGTTGTCTCGAGATTGAATCAAAGAAAGAATCAAGATGAACAAGCACAACATCTCTATGACTGCTATCTATCACTTTCGGAACAACTAGGTAACGGACATCCCTCTCAAGATCAACACCCGAGATCTTTCTACAACCTGTTACTGACTCCACAATGGATGGCGATGGTGAGGCGGCGTCGAGAAGGTGCAGCAGGTTTCAGCATCAATGCACTTGGATTTGCTGGATACCTCTTGGCAACTCAAAGCGCTGATCTGAACTGGCTCAAAAGTCATGGCCCCGAGGCCTTATTGCGTGAAGTGGTTCTCGAAATCCGTGGAAACACGGTTGTGGAGTCATCCCTCTAGCTGTCTGTCTGAAGAAGGACAACCGTCTGATTTTGACCACCCTTCTCGTACAACAGCCATGAACAAAACCCAAACGATCAGAAACGAACGGATCGATTATCATCTGAACCTGGTCGATCCGATTGCTGGGCATTACGCCAGACGTTCGGGCATCGATCGAGATGATCTCAAACAGGTGGGCAGGCTTGGCTTATTGCGTGCCGCAGAAGGCTATGAGCAAGGACAAGAGAAGCCGTTTGAGGTGTATGCCAAGCCGCACATCAGGGGAGCCATTCTTCATTACCTCAGAGACAGCGTTGGACTGGTACGACTCCCTAGACGGCTCCAAGAAGAAGCCCAGAACACAATTAAAAACAGCTGTTCAAAACCGCAACAAGCTGGAACGATGTCAGCGGAGATGGAGCTCAATGTCCATACCTATCGCCGTCGTCAATCTTGGGAACCCTTGGACGAGAGCAGGGTGGCAGCAGACCAACCTGAATGGCAACCGATGCTGATGCAGGAAAGCGCCCGTCGAATCTGGAGAGCCATTTATGGACTGGCACCATCGGAGCAAAGGGCGCTGATTGACGTAGTAATTGAGGGTGACAGCCTCCGAGCTGCTGGGACAAAGCAGGGAGTTAGCGCAATGACTATTCAGAGAAGGCTGAAACGGGCATTAACACAATTGCGACAGGAGCTTGTCGATCAAGATTCGTCGCTGTGGTCGCGTTGAATTTGGCCCTCAAGTGTGGTCATCGCTGCAGTGACAGCAGCAAGTTGACGCTCAAGTCCATCGCGCCAGAAGCGGAGCATCTCCAACTTGCGTTGTTGGTGATGACTCCGCCAATGACTGGACTCAGATGAGGGCTGACAGAAAAAAGGAGGCAACATGCTTGAGCACAAGATCTTTCATAATCCTGGCGAATTGTTCCAGAAATCGAGACTGCCAACACACAGTTGGCGCTTCTGAACCAGACGATTAGGTTTAGAACTTGCGGAAGAATCAAGTCGCACGACCCAAAACCAGTCTCGCGTGTCTCACCGATTATCAAAACTGGTCCTAATCAGTGTCGTAATTGCGACATACGATTTTGGTGTCGTGGAGAAAGCGCACGCCTACGTGCCTTTGATGGCTGGGCAGAGAGCTCGTGCTCTCAATGGCACTTTTAATAACGTTCCAGTCCTTCATTCCAACCAGCCCGAAATTGTCAAAGGACCTGGGATTCTCGTCAATACAGCGCCAGGTTCAGCGATTGCAACGGAAAACAACCAGCCGTTAAGGAATCCTGAATTCACATTTAATGGCGAATTCGGGTTGCATATGCACCATAAGTATTACCCTCAAGACAGCAGTAAATTAGGTGGTCGTCGAGCACGAGGATTGCTAACGGTTGCAGCAATTGCTATCAACCCAGGCAGCAAGCCTGTGACCCTTAAATTCAAAAGAGGCTCTGTTAAAAACAGTTTCGAAGCTCCTTATCACCCCAATCGTTTAATGGGGGTAAAGCCCCTCGGTAGACGGCCTTGGAATACAGGACCGGGTGACGCAACCGCAGTACAAATGCTGAGAGGAGAACTTGATCGCAAGCTCCCACAGCAAATAACGATTCCACCTCGAAGTCGCAAAGTGATTGTGAGTTCCGTTCTTCCTGCCAGAGGAATTATGAACGGTCTGTTGAGAGGTCGCAGTGACGGGCAATTCCAACTAGCTGTTGTAGCAGCAGAGGAAACAAACCAAGAGCAAAAGCTTATCGCTGTTCTTGACAGCAAAAAACTAGCACCAGGGCGCATTTATTTAAACCGTCTCAATGAGATTCGTACAGGAAAAGTCTTTTCAAGAGTGGCTGGTGTTGCTCTCGGCGATGAATATAAGGCCTCAATCAACCATGACCTAACGCAAAGTGCATTACATATTCCTTTAACAAGTACTCGCAGACATCACTTTGGGACAAAAGATGTACAGGTTAATCAATTATCAACACGAATGATTGATTCCGCTCTTAACAATGTTGGTACCTACGGAGTGCGCTTTGATGTTGAGCTGAATCTCTCTGGAATTGGGTCTCATGAGTTGGTTTTAAGCCATCCAGTTGCATCCGGTCGGAAACCTTTCACAGCATTCAGAGGATCGATCGGAATCAAAAGTGCGGAAGGCTATCGAGAAGTTCATGTTGGGATGAAATCAGGACAGAGCCTGCCCATCGGCCAAATCAATGTTCAGGCAAACGTTGTCAATCCCGTCACAGTGAGCGTTGTTTATCCAGCTGATGCCACGCCAGGCCACTTGCTTAGCGTGGTTCCAGTGACCCAGCTCGCCTTGCTTCGTCGTCGTGATGAGTTACTAGAAGCAGCAAGGAAAGCTGAAGCAGCGGCAAAAAAACGCAAAGTTGTTCCGCCAACGCCTCCACCGGCGATCAATGCACAACCAGATCCCCTTCAGGCGAACGACAACGAGCCAAAGACGATCATCACATCTCCTCAGCATGAAGCCACACCTCGAACCTATCCGAAACCAGCCCCAAGAATTCAGCCGACGACAATTGCCGCGCCATCAACTGGCGCCAATCAGTTGCCACCAGCGATGATCATGCCTCAGCGCGTTAATGACTCGTTGGAGCAACGCTATCGCTATGCCATTAAGGCTCAACAGGATTGGCTGCGCCGACTGCAAGGTCGATAAGCTTCGCGCATCGTTTTACTCAGATCATCGCGGCAGGCTGATGGGGCGTCGGATCACACTTGAACTTCCTGATCATCTCGTTGATCGCATCGACGAGCTGAAGAAAGAGTGGTGCATTAGGGCCAGAGGCGATTGCTTAACGCGATTGCTGGAAGAAATCTGGACTGATGAGACAGATTTTGAGACAGACTTCGAATCAGGTGTAGGCGACCTTCTCAACAAAGGAGTCAACGAGGATCCAACGGACTTATCAGTCGCGACCTCGCCTAATGCCATTGAATTAAAGCGAGACCAGCGACCAACGGAACCCTCGTACAACGAAGACCGGGCAATCGTCTTGGTTCGCCGTAGTCAAGACCCTAAGGAGCAAGACACAACATCGTTGCTCACACCCGACACCAGTCAGCCGAGGGAGAGCAGCACAAAAAGTCGCGGCATCGACTTACCTGGATTTGTGCGAAGCCGCACGCAGGCCATCCGTACCAGCCTGCAACAGCCTCAAACACCAGAAGAAGGACGTGACAGTCCCTTTGTACCAGTGGTGGGCTTCGATCACCTCACTGCTTGCTGCAATAAAGCGATCGATCATTGGACCAGTCTTTATGGATCAGCGCCGGGGGCAACGGTTCTTGAAGCTGTGATGCTCTGGATGGCCCGAGATATCTGGCCCCAATTAGACGGAAGCGAGGGGCGCACCTTCACCTGGAGCCAGGTCAACCAATCGATGCAGGATGTCTGCACTGATTGGTCCGTGCAGACTCCAAAATTTGAACATGTGATTGTCGCTGCTGCAGTTCTTGAAGATCCATTTGCCGCAGGCAACGTGGAGGATCGCATCCCAACTTTGATTCGTCGCTTTGTGAACCGCTTCAAACGGAGTCGGCGTGTGACGTCATTTGAAACCTTGGAATCCACCATGACCCTGCATGGTGCGCTGCGATTACTAGATCTGCCCACGCAAGCTGGAGCATCCCTCACTTTGCGTTCCATCCGAGACGCATATAAGAACAAAGCGATCGAAGCCCATCCAGATGCCGGTGGCTCTACAGATGGAATGAGACGACTGAATGAGGCCTATCAGATGCTGCGAGAGCTCTACAGAGATAAAGAGTCGTAGCAATCCCAAATGCGTTCCAGGATAAGACTTAAGACAAGACACGAGTGAGATGCATAAGAATCAAATATCTCATTTGAGTCTCTTCACTAGTCTCAGTACTAGTCTCATGCGAGACGCAGGATTAGTTTGTTGTTATGAACTCATTTTTCCATTGTTTTAAATGCAAGCCTTCCCAATTCCTCATTCATTGAGCCAACAAAAACCAATAGACCATCCAGGCCTAAAGATCCATTTCGCTTCGATGAGCAACAAGTTGATCGTCTACAGCCTGTCCAAGTCGGACAATCGAATGTCCAAGTGATTCTTGGCCAATACAAACACAAGTCGTAGCAGCATTTTTAGAGCTTGCGTACCTGCTATAGACACAGTGACGCAAGCACACGCGAAGCCACTCAGCCTTAGACAACTCTTTGACCCTGTCCAACATTTTTGAAACCCAAACACTGGGGTAGGCCCTCGAGCGCCAAATGAGTAGACGCACTCTTCTTATACGAGTCTCTTTATGAGAATCATGATAAGTCTCACCCAAGACAACTAGGACTAAGCTTTTATGTCTTCACGGCTAAGAGTTGCCTGTCTTGATGCAGAAACCCTTAGCTTCATTCACGCGATACAGCATGGCTCTGCCACTCAAGAACCTCATGGCCAAAATGCACGCCCTCTGCCATCTCACGAGTCGCAGGTGAGATGAATAGCGAGACCCATAATTTGTCTCAAGTGAGACTTATGCAACTACGTCTTGATGGCGTTGGCATAAAAAAACCGCCTTTTCAGGCGGCTATGGAATAAAAAAAGCCGTTTATGTCGAGGTCTGCATTCCTTGAATGAGGTAGTCGAAATAGGGGGCTGCAAGAACTTGTTGGTCTTCAGAAAGCAGTGTCAGGGAGGCCTCTCTCATGCAGCGCATGGCTTCAACCATTCCAGGCATCGGGACCCCAAGACTGTTGTACATCTCACGGGCGCCCACAAGACCTATCTGTTGGATGAGCTCAGTACTTCCGGCAAGAACTCCATAGGTCACAAGGCGCAAATACCAGCTGTAGTCACGCAAGCACTGGGCGCGTTGCTTCTGACCAAAAGCGTTGCCTCCAGGAGCTACGTATTCGGGTTTGCGTGAAAACAGCTGTTTAGCTGATTCATCGACGATTTTCTTCTCGTTCTCTGTGAGACTTCGAACAACAGATAAACGAATCGAACCCTGGCTGAGAAAATCAACCATTGATCGCAGTTCACCGCTGCTGGGGTAACGCAGATCGTCATCTGCTTTGAGAATCAGATCCCGAACAACGCTCATGTCAGCTGGCAAGCTTGAATGAGTCTAGAGCTATCGATCGCTTCGCATGCAGTTGCAGCGATTGGTGTTACGCCTTTGCAATGGCCCAGTCCTTGAGCGACCCACCAGTAGCTGGTCAAATCATCACCGTTCTGGGGACCGATCTCAACCACCAGGGCCTCGGAGTCGCTCGCTGGCAAGGCTGGGTGGTGATTGTTCCCCAGTTGCTTCCAGGTGAAGAGGCCCAGGTGCAATTGCTGCAACGCAAAAAGTCGCAATGGTTTGCGCGCCATCTCAAAACCGTCGTTACCGCTCCAGGCGCGAGGAAACCTCCGTGCATCCTTGCCAAAGACTGTGGAGGTTGTTCTCTGCAACACCTCGAGGAAAGCGTTCAGTCGGAATGGAAGCGCACTCGTCTTGAACAGACCCTGAAACGAATCGGTGGGATCGACATCCAGTCGCCTGCCCCGATCAATCACGATCTTGAACACTTGGGCTACCGCAATCGAGCCCTGATTCCCCTACTTCGAAAAGAAGATCAGCTGCGTTTGGGGTACTACCGACGCGGCAGCCATCGCATCGTGAACCTCAATCGTTGTCCCGTCTTAGACCCACGCATCGATGCCCTGATCAAACCCCTTAAACGAGACCTAGAAGCCAGCGGGTGGCCGGCTGATGCTGACCTGAATGGCGAACTGGGTCTTCGCCATCTTGGTTTGCGCGTGGGTATACGAACCGGGGAACTGCTGATCACATTGGTCAGTGCAACCAGCGAGCTCAATGGTGTGAAAGAGCTGGCAGTGGAGTGGATGAAACGGTGGCCTGCCGTCACCGGTGTGACCTTGAACCTGCAACCGCGCCGGAGCAATACCGTTCTCGGTGCGATCACCCACACCCTCGCTGGTCGAGATGGCATCAGCGAACGCTTCTGCGATCTTCAACTCCTGCTTGGCACCACAACCTTTTTCCAAATCAACACTGAGCGTGCTGAACAAATCGTGATTGTTTTGCGGGATTGGCTTCTAAAGCGTGGGAACTGCAAACGCTTAATCGATGCCTATTGCGGCATCGGAACCATCAGCTTGCCGATCGCTGCAGCAGGCATAGGCGTGGTTGGTCTTGAGATCAATCCCGCCTCTGTTCAACAGGCACGACAAAACGCGGCCTTAAATGGAATCACTGATGCCAGCTTTGAAGCTGGTGATGTGGCCTTGCTACTGAGTGATTACCTTCCGAGTCACGATGCTCTTGTGGTGGACCCACCGCGAAAAGGATTGGCCCCAGATGTACTTGATGCCATTTTGAATTGTCCGCCCAAGAGCTTGGCCTACTTGAGTTGTGACTCAGCAACCTTGGCGAGGGACCTCAAGAGACTGGTCTCAGAGGGTGGTCCCTACGCCATAGATCGCATTCAACCGGTGGACTTTTTTCCGCAAACAACCCATCTGGAATGCCTGGTCCTCATGAAGCGAATCAACTGCGAAGTTCAACCTTGAATTGTTGAACCAAAGCCTGTCGAACCTTCTCTTGCACTGGCTGAAGTTGCTCATCTGTAAGCGTGCTGTCTTTGCCGCGATAGCGAAGTCGGAAGGCCTGGCTGCATTGATCATCAAGAAGTTGACCTCCTTCAAATCGATCGATCAACTCAACACTTTCTAGAAGTGGCTTGCCAGCTTTACGAATGGCCTGCATCAAGTCGGCAGCGGGCAATGTCTTCGGCACAAGCATCGCAAGATCCCTCTCCATCGCTGGAAGTGTTGAGAACGATTTGAAGGAAGGCACCCAGCGATTGCGACGCGTCACCGCTTCCAGCAGCCGCTGAAGATCAAGATCAAACAGGTAGGTGGCGTCGGGAAGCTCGTACTGAGCACACAACATGGGATGGAGCTGACCAAAGCAACCAAGGGTTCGGCCTTCCACAACCACTGCTGCTGCACGTCCGGGATGAAGACGCGGATCGTCAGCTAATGGCCGGTCTTGGGTTTCAAGGCCCAAGGAATTCAAGACAGTGGCGAGTGCTCCACGAGCCATGAAGTAATCAGGCACGAATGCCTTGCCGCTGGTGGCCCAGCGAGACACACGCCGTTCTCCGCAAATCACCCCGCCAAGACGGGCTGATTGCACAATCTCTCGGTCCTGTGGATGAAAAACGTTGCCAATTTCAAACAGCCAACAACCGGGCTGAGAGGCCTGCAGGTTGCGTTGGCAGACCTGAAGATGCTCCTGCCAGAGCGTCGTTCTGAGATGGCTGGTCTCCGCCAGGAGTGGGTTGCTAATTGGAATGCGATTGGGATCATCCGCATCGGCGCCAGTGAGGGATAAGCAGGTGATCTCTTGGAGGCCCGCACTGCAAAGGCGACGGCGCAACCGACGCTCCGCCTGCTGCATATCCGTGAGACCACCAGGAGCCAGGGGGTCCGGCAAATGAGCACCAAAACAGTCAAATCCCACAAGACGCGCCACCTCCTCGATCAGATCTACTTCCCGAAGAAGATCCATCCGACGGGAGGGGGGCACCACCACCATCCAGCCGTCATCGGAGGCGTTGAGTTGGCAGCCGAGTGCGGAAAGACACTCCTCAACCTGCTGATCACTCACATCGGATCCTTCTTGTCCTTCAGAAGCCAAAGGACCAAGAAGTTGATGAAGAGCATGACGGCGCAGAGTCACGACGGGTTCCGGGCCTTCCTCGGCACAGCACTGCCAACTTCGGCCTGCCACACCTCCAAGCAGTTGTGCCATCAGTTCGAGCGCACGACCCGCTGCAGGCAAGGTGATCTGACGCGGTAAACCCTTCTCATAACGAGAACTGGCATCCGTGCGCAGTCCTGTTGCACGACTGCTGCTGCGAATCGAGGCGGGAGTGAAGAGAGCTGATTCCAGCCAGATTTTGGTTGTTGTGGCCGTCACTCCGCTCTCAGCACTACCGATCACTCCCGCAATTGCGACCGGTCGATCACGACAGGTGACCAACTGAACGCGTTCATCAACCTCGATGGTGCGGCCATCTAATCCCGTAAAGGGTTCCTTCCCCCGTCCCTGCCTGAGTCCAAAATCAGAGGGTTTTAGATCGCTGCCACACAGCCGTTCCAAGGCATCAAGGTCAAAGGCATGGAGAGGTTGACCTTGTTCCAACATCACCAAATTGGTGATGTCAACAATCGCATTAACAGGTTTCACACCGGCCCGGAGAAGTCTCTGCTGGAGCCAGGCAGGAGCATTTTTCCCGCCATCAAGACCACTCACTTCTGTCAAGGCATACACACCCCCCTCCTTCATGGCGGAAGCATGTTCAGCTGAGGGGTTTAAGTCAGCTGACGACTGTGGAGCCAATGGCTTAGGCAACTGCAGAGCGGCACCTGTCAGTGCCGCCACTTCCCTTGCAATTCCTGTCATCGACAGACCATCTGGCCGATTCGCGGTGATCGCCAATTCCAAAACAGTGTCATCTAAACCAAGGCAAGACGCCACTGACGTACCAGGTGCCGGAGGGCTTTCAAGTAAATCGTCCAAGACAGCAATGCCGTCAACGTCGGTGGGTTGTCCGAGCTCGGCGAGCGAACAAATCATTCCCTGACTCGCCACTCCACGCAGCTCACCAGCCTTAATCGTGAGATTGACCGCAGGAAGAACAGCACCAATGGTGGCCACTGGAACATGAATGCCTGCCCGCACATTGCTGGCACCACAAACAATCTGAACCGTCTCCTCCGCCCCAATATCCACAACACAGACACTGAGCTTGTCGGCATTGGGATGTTTGTCGCGCTCCAGAACATGGCCCACCACAACGCCTTGGGCCAATCGACTTAAATCATCGATCTCCTCCACCTCAAATCCAGCCATGGATAGGCGTTCGCCGAGTTGATCAGCGGCTTCATTTACCTGGACGAGATCCTGCAACCAGGAAAGGGAGACCCGCACGTCAACGATTCAATCGGATATTGATCCTACGAAGCTCCGAGCAATCTTCAAAACTGTTGTGGTGTCAGCTGAAGATGTAAAGTCGTTGTTTGTTACTACGCATCGCTTTTGCGGCGCAACGTCCTTTATGGCTAAAAACAAGGGCGTCCGGATCGTGATCACTCTCGAGTGCACTGAATGCCGGTCCGCCTCCGCCTCCGAAAAGCGTTCTCCCGGCGTGTCGAGATACACGACGGAGAAGAACCGACGGAACACCACTGAGCGGCTGGAGATCATGAAATTCTGTCCCCAGCTCAACAAAATGACTCTCCACAAGGAAATCAAGTGATTTTGCAGGTGTCCATCGTTCAACAGCTTTCCTGAGTTATGTCTAGTTCCTTTTTTAAGAAGCGTCTTTCTCCGATCAAACCTGGAGATCCCATTGACTACAAAGATGTGGATCTACTTAAGAAATTCATTACCGAACGAGGAAAGATTCTTCCTCGTCGCTTAACCGGGCTGACTGCCAGGCAGCAGCGCGATCTGACCAATGCTGTAAAGCGTGCACGCATTGTGGCGTTGCTTCCCTTCGTTAACCCAGAAGGCTGATCCACTGGCTTCGTCCTCTCTCCAACCAGGAGATCTTGTCGGCGTCCAAGAGTCGAAGGGGAACCAACTCGCTGTCGTCGAATCTCTTCAAGGCAGCAAAGCGCGCTTGAAGCTTGGATTTGATCGCAAATCCGTTGTATTACCCCAGCGGCAATTGGATCTCATTTGCCCCCTGCCATCTGGAGCTGAGCTTCCCGATGGGCTGGGGGCTTCTCCATGGCATCTCAAAGCCGAGCAACTCCATCTTTCTTGTCTCGATCGTCGCAGTTGGGGCGCGGCATGGCTCTTGCTTCTGGAATCAGATGAGACCATTGAGATTGACTTTTTTAGTGATCTCGTCTGTGGAGGTACCAATCCAAGCCAATTAGCTCTGTGTTGGTTGGCCTTGATGGGCCCCCAACTTTGGTTCCGTTACAAGCAGGATCAAATCAAAGCTCGTTCGGCAGCCGAACTCAAACCGCTACGCCGACAACAGCGGCTCAAAGCTCTTGAACAGCAAATAGAACAGAGGTGGAAAAAACTGCTGAGCGCCCGACAACAGCTTGATCTGCAAAGCCTTCCCCCAGCTCTTGGCGACAGACTCGAACAGCTCAAGGAAGTGGTTTCAGGGTCCCTCGAATTCGCACAACTTGACCGGGTGGTTCAGCAAAGCCTGGTGGGTCTACGTCTTGATCAAGACCGGGCAGACCTTCGCCTTCTTTTGGTGGATCTCGGCCTTTGGGACCCGCATCAACTGGCATCGATGGCCGGCACAACCTGGTCATCAGGCTTTAGCCCTGCTCTGCTCGAGGAAGCTGAACGCTTAGTGGAGCTCAACACGAGCGAACGCCCCGGTGACTCCGAGCGCATCGATCTTTGCCAGCAGCGCTGCGTCACGATCGACGATGAAGACACGCGAGATATTGATGACGGGATCGCGCTGGAACGTCGCGAGGATGGCACGCAAAGACTCTGGATTCACATCGCTGACCCTGGGCGATTAATTGATCAAGACTCAGCCCTCGACCTCGAAGCCCGACGTCGCGGTAGCAGCCTCTACTTAGCGAAAGGCAATCTGCCTATGTTTCCAGATTGCTTATCGACGGGGCCTTTCAGTTTGCGAGCACGGATGCGAACTGCTGCCTGGAGCATCTGGGCTGAGCTCACAAGCGACGGTGAAATCGGAGATCACGGTATCCAACGCAGCTGGGTGCAACCCACCTATCGACTCAGCTACGAAGACGCCGACGAGTTGATCGAATTGGCACCCCCAGAAGACACCGACTTAGCAGAATTAGATGCGCTTCTCAGCCGAAGGCGTGACTGCCGAGTTCGCAATGGGGCCCTTCTCATGGACCTTCCAGAAGGCCGGATTCGTTGTCGAGATGGTCAGCCATCTCTGGAGGTCAGTGAACCTGGTAGGTCAAGGCAAATGGTGGCTGAAGCGATGATTTTGGCGGGTGCCGTGGTGGCCCGAATTGCGGAAGTGCATGACCTGGCTTTGCCGTTCCGTAGCCAGCTTCCGGCTGACCTCCCCCCCAGCTCTGAATTGGAAGCACTGCCAGATGGAGCCGTACGATTCGCCGCCATTAAGCGCTGTCTTAGTCGCGGATTGATGGGAACCCAACCTGCCGCACACTTCAGCTTGGGACTTGCCTCCTATGCCCAAGCCACATCCCCCATTCGCCGCTATGGCGATCTCGTTGTTCAGCGGCAATTCCAAGCCCAACTCAGTCAAGAAAACAGTGGCGAAGTTCCGCTCGACCGTGATGCACTGCAAGCTCTCTTGAGTGACTTTGATGCAGCAGTGCGAGAAGGCATTGGTATTTCCCGAGAAGATCAACGACACTGGCAACAAGTTTGGTTTGAACACCATCGCAAGGAGCAGTGGGCTGCTCAGTTCTTGCGTTGGTTGCGGCCTCAGGATCAGCTTGGACTGGTGCGAATTGACGACCTCGCCATGGACGTTGCAGCTGAATGCCCTAGAGATTCAGAACCAGGCGAGGGCCTGTTGATCAACGTGCAGCATGTTGACTCGGTGCGTGATCAACTCAGGCTGGTGGCTTCAGCTCATTAAATTCCCCTGGAGCCATGCAGGCTGATGCCCCGTAACCAGGGGCCCCAAGCATTAGCGACTGCAAGTAATTCAATGGCCTGGGGGCGCTCCTGATTCACCAGCCAATCGCTGAGCTCGGGCTCCAAGGTGATCAAGGGCCAACGACGGCCACTCACCAGTTCGAGTTCGTATCCACCGTTGTGATCAGGCACCAGTGTTCCCGACCAAACGGCCTGTTGAGGCTGGGGAGGAGGCGCCATCGAAACCTGCTCTTCTTGACCGAGCCAACAACCATCTGCGCCCACTAGCTCAGGGTTGTCAAGACAGGCACGCTGTCGCTTTTGCCAACTGGGATGATGCCAAGCTGTGTCCCAGAGCGGAACGATTCCAGAGGGAGCCGTGGGCTCCTCGATTAGGAGCTCTTGAATGAGACGTACTGGCAGATCTGCTAATCGACGTCGGTGCCGAATCGACAGGGCCGCCGCTGCTCCAGCTGCCTGACCCACATTAAAAATTAGCGGTTGCAGTCTTGTAGCCCCATTGGCCATATGACTCGTGCTGAAACACTTATCAGCGGTCAGCAAATTATCCAACTCAGCACTCACAAGCGCTTGATAAGGGATGCAAAAGGGAGTCCCTGACCAACGCCCCCCCCAGCGACAGCTTTTGGGGGCAAGCGGCCAATCAGATCCGGGATAGTGATGGTCGTTGGCGTAATTACCAACAGCAATCGATTCCAACGCACCGGTGGCGTTCAAGGGAAGCGCAGCGATCGATTGACCGGTCGTTTGAGGCAGAAGATCCTGTTCAATCACCGTCTGGAGCCCAATCATCCGCCGCCCCTCACGCCAATAGGGCATCGCAGCCAACCAGGGAGCTGGGCTTCCAGCCTCTTGGGGAAACACCTCGCCCCGCGTTAACCAACCAGCACTACAGCGCTGAAGCTCATCCGCAAAATGCATGCTGTGAGCTTGCATTTCAGTCATCAGTTCCTGCTCGGCCTTGGGATCCGCAACGAAGGCTCGCTCCAGTCCCCGATGCCAGTCATTGCCATGCAAAGGCCAATTCAGCATCACCAATCCCCCAGGCAAGCGGCCGTAGCTGATGGTGCGCTCCAAACCAAAAGCTGCACAGGCCTGTTCAAAGGGATGTGGCAACAACGGTGTGCCATCTGGATCCAAGCCTGAAGCCGGATCAACCAAAAGTCGATCGCTTTTCAGCTGACCCATCACCACCCAGGTGGGGGACTGCACTGGCTGCTCAAGAAAAAAGCTTTCTGTCTTAAGGCGTTGCTCACCAGGAGCGCTCGGCTCCTCCCATAACTCCTGAGCCTCCCAACCAAAACGAAAGGGTGCATGCGCCAAGGGCAACAGATCTCCGCGATCACTGCCATCGATCACGACGTCGCAGCTAATGCGATGAACATCGCCAGCGCGTTGGATCAGCACTGCTTGCACCGCTGATCGAGAACGTTCCACATCCAGCAGCTGACAATCTGCCCACCACTGAAGATTCGGGAGAAGCTGCACCCAGTTTTGAAGAATTCGCTCAGCTGTCGTTGGCCGATAACCAAAGCAACTCACCCAGTTCTGATCGAGGCCATCTGGCTCGGTTTGATACAAAGCCCTGAGGAAGGCACCCCACAAGCCGGTCTGCCAAGGGGCAAGTTCATTGCCGTCAGGACAACACACTCCTGCCGTACTGACCATTCCACCGAGCCAACGACCAGGAGTCAGTAAAAGCGTGTTAGCACCGGACCGAGCAGCCTGGAGTGCGGCCGCAACACCTCCAGTGCCGCCACCCCAGACCAGCACTGGGCTATGGCAAGTTTGCGTGGTCATAGCTGAGCCGTATCGCGACAGCTGATCCTCAGTTGTTCATCCACTGAAAGATGGCCAAGGCAACGAAGGCGCAGCTTTACAAGCTGCTCGTACAAGGGATTGATTGTGCACATCGGTGGACTATGAACCAGCTTGCGGCCAAACAAAATGATGTCTCGCTCAAACGGGCACTGAGAAGGAATCAGGTGAACGATGAAGGACGAAAAATCCTCTCTTCACCAGGATCCACAGCATCAAGCCATTGCTTCAGGGGATCCATGGATCTTCAAGGTTGAGTCCCCCACATGGAGCAGGGAATCAAGCTGCTGATCAGTTCGCTGTTGAGGCCAAGCGCTTCGGCCCAGGCCATCAGTTAAAGCAACCGCCAACGCTGACCTCAGGAATTGCTTCGCTCAATTGGGGACCGACGCGAACAGACGTTTGATGTCAGCAAGATCCGGATCTCGGCAGTGGTCCCAAGCAAAGTCTTGGATAGGACAGACGTCATTGAGCTGCTCAGCCAGCTGGTGCAACGCTGCCAGACAAGTCGACCTGGCCTCATCCACGAACGCAACGTTGAAAAGTGGCATGACGAAGCGAAGGGAGGTCGTTAGGATCCAAGGCCGGAAGGGGATCACCCCGAGACGACCATGATTTATACCCTTACGACCCCTCTTTATTACGTCAACGACAAACCTCATTTAGGAAGCACTTACACCACCGTTGCCTGTGATGCACTGGCTCGGTTTCAGAGACTTGAAGGTCATGAAGTGGTGTTTGTGACTGGTGTAGACGAACACGGACAAAAAATTCAACGCACAGCCGCTGCACAGGGAATCAGTCCCATCGATCACTGCAATCGAGTCACTGCCAGCTACGAAAAGGCCTGGAACGAATGGGACATCAGCCACGATCGATTTGTCCGCACCACGTCACCACGCCATTTGCCGCTTGTCCAACAGTTTTTTCAACGCTGTGAAGAAGCAGGCGATATCCGCAGTGGCCGTCAGACCGGTTGGTATTGCGTTGGCTGCGAGGAGTTCAAAGATGATCCTGCCGAAGCGATCAACCCAACGTGTTCTATCCACCAGAAACCATTGGAATGGAGAGATGAGGAGAACCTGTTCTTTTGTTTGTCGCACTTCCAGGAGAAAATTGAAGCCCTTCTCAACCAATCTGATTTCATTGCACCAGCGAGTCGGCGCAAAGAGATTCAAAACTTTGTAGCGGGCGGATTGCGCGACTTTTCCATTTCAAGGGTCAATGTGGAGTGGGGATTACCTGTACCAGGGCATCAAGGCCACACCTTTTATGTTTGGTTCGATGCCCTACTCGGCTATCTCACGGCTCTTTTAGATGACGGGGGGAGTATTGACCTTGAACGCCTAAACGCTGTTGGCTGGCCTGCAAATCAACATGTGATTGGTAAAGACATCCTCCGCTTCCATGCTGTGTATTGGCCAGCAATGTTGATGTCAGCGGGTTTACCTCTACCCAGAAAAGTATTCGGGCATGGGTTTCTAACCAGAGAAGGGCAAAAAATGGGCAAATCAATTGGCAATGTTCTTGATCCAGAGGTGCTCTTGAATCGTTGCGGCACAGATGCCGTTCGCTGGTATCTCTTACGTGATATTCAATTTGGAGATGATGGTGATTTCCAACAACAGCGTTTTGTTGATCTTGTCAACAATGATCTCGCCAACACCATTGGAAATTTACTCAATCGAACCTCTTCGATGTCTCGTAAATGGTTTAACGAGTCCACACCCATCGTTGACTCCGAAGACAGTGATGGTCATGCGTTACGCCAAGCAGCCGAAACAGCCATCACCTCTGTCCGCGAGGCCATGCCCTCCATGGCCTTTCAGAAAGCGGCTGAGGCCATTCTTCAGCTTGCCATTCAAGCGAACGGATATCTCAACGACCAAGCTCCTTGGAGCAAAATGAAGAAGGGGGGTCATGACGCTGAAGTTGCAGTGGACTTATACGGAGTTTTAGAAAGCGCACGCTTGGTGGGATGGCTGCTAAATCCCCTCGTTCCTGATTTGAGCGAGCGGATTCTGAGCCAACTCAACCAACCCTCAAATGCGACGCTCTGGACCGGAGAACTGGTATGGGGAGGCCTCGAATCAGGCCATCCCCTCCCGCAGCCTCAGCCTGTGATGCAACGACTGGAACTCGAAGAAACACTGTGACTCTGGCTCAGCGTTTTTGCTCCGACTACTTGCTGAAAAGCACCACTTGGATCACTCCAGTGATTCTCAGTGCGCTCGTTCTGGGCTGCTCCTCCTCAACAGGGAACCGTTCGCAAACAGTTGCACCGCCTCCATTTGTCTTTCGGAAGCTCGAGCTAGAACAGAAAAAATCGAGTGGTGATATCGACTGGATACTCTCGAGTCCTGAAGCTCGCTATGAATTCTCTCGTAGATTAGTTAGGGCAAAAAAACCCGTTGGAGTTCTCTACAGCAAAAACAAACCATCTTTCAAAATCAGAGCTAATTTTGCAGTCGTCGTCAACGATGGCGATCAAATCATACTTGAAGGTGATGTTCAACTTCAGCAAGTAAATGGTCAAAAGATATTAATCAAAGGCGAAAGATTACGTTGGCAACCACAACTTTCCCGCCTTGTGATGGAGCAACAGCCAAGGGCTTTTGATGATCGATCAAGAATTACAGCCACTGTTGCCATCCTTCAACAAGACACCAATGACCTCACGCTCAGTGGTCCCGTTCAACTTGATCGTTGGCAAGACAAGCTCGCGCTCACTGTCAAACCAGATACGGCAGTACGCACAGGTAAGGCGTATTGGAACCTAGAGAACGGAGCCCTCAAAGCTGTTGGACCTGTTCTGGGCCAACGCCGTGATCAAGAGGGCGTCGTTCTAGAACAACTCGAGGGGCGAGAATTGATAGGCAACACTCAGAGAGGCGTGATCACGGTGAAATCTCCTGTGATTGTGACCATGCCTAAAAACAAAGGCCTCCTACGCGCCCAAGACACCAGCTGGAATTTCCGCAAACAAACTCTGAGCAGCAACGACCCCTTTGAAGGACTGATCAATCAAACCCAGATCAACGGTGAACGATTCCTAGCTGAACTCGAACAATCCTCCGTGGTCATTCCCGAAGGATGTCGAATCCAACAGCCTGGCGAACTTTTGGAAGCTCAACAATGCCGATGGAATTGGAAAACGGACGAAGTGTTGGCGTCTGGAGGGGTTCGCGTGGAACGTGAGAGCAACAATCAAATCACCGAAGCCCAAACATTGAGCGGATCTGTGGGGGACGAGGGGTCACTAATGTTCGCGGCACCAGGCAACAAGGTGCGTTCACAGGTCAAGATTGAAGAGAGAACAAACGGTCAGGATCCAATCCCCCAGCAGTCTCAACCTCCAGTGCTGTTTTAACACATTGAAATTGGGTCTATCACTGAGATTCATTGCACCAACTGAAGTTTGCCCCTACAGATGCCGCATACATTTCTTCAAAACACTAGCTGCCCAAGAAGAAGTACTTGCTGAAATACATGAAGCTGGACAGGCAAGACTGGTTAGTTACTTTCATTCAGTTGGGCATGACTTCCATAGGTTCACGTCATCGATAAAGGGACGAATGTCCATAAAAACCAACTGAATTTATGTTTTCCCAGAAGTTCCTAGCTCTTCAATTCATACAACAGTAGGGCGGAAGATCACGATTAGACAGCAAATGGTCTATATTGTTGGCTGTAACTTCAGCATCCAAATGGATCAACAGCCATACGACCTTTTCGATATAGACAAGGGTACAGATAAGATATTTTTTATTGGGACTTCTTTCATAGTCATCCTTCTGTTTCTTCTTTGATCAGAAAACCTTTACGTGCAGATTGCGACCAAATTACATTCTAAATATTCCTTAAGAGCTTCTTTTCTATCCTATTATAACTATCATGCATTATAAATTTAAACCAAAAGTCATTATTCACAGCACTTTAAGCAATTATTCTTAAACAGTTGAGTCCATCTGCTAATATTTATCAGCTAAATTCATTCTCCTGCTGGAATACATTGAGTATTTGATATATGAAATATCGCAAATAAATACTGCTACTGCTCAAACAACCACAGCAATTGAATTTTCGAATAGAAGATTATGCACTTTCTCTGTTGAGTTCAAATCTGAGTGATGTCATTACTAACGTCCATCTAAATATCGCTGCATGAGTAGCAATAGTCATCACCCCTTTGGGGGGTAATGAGCTCAGGATTATCTCCCTAAAGGACTAAAGACTCACGCTCAGCCGTCAAGCCATAAGCCTGTCTCGCTCCTCTTCAACCAACAGGGCCACCATCAGACTGATCCAAGTCGAATAAACCCATACTCTCCCTGCTGGCCGGCATTTTTATCGCAATAGCGATGCCAGCAAAAGCTGGTCCTTGCCCTGCAGGGGTGGTCAATCAACTTGATGACTTTTACCGCTGGCAGGTTCAGCACATGGAGCAGCGTGTTGACCGGATCAAGGATCTCTCCAGCCAGCGCCAGCGCTTCACACCATCGCTGTTTGCGTTGCTGCTGCAGGCCAGAAAACTCGAACCGATGCGTGATGGCCGCTATCTCAGTTTCGACGTGTTTAGCAATACCCAAGTGGCGACATTCGGAGCCAAAGTCATCGGCTGCAGCGCACCAAAGGCAATCAGCCTCGAGGCTGAAGTGAATGTGGAGGTAGGCCTGAGAAACAGACCCAGCGGGACCCCTCGCCAGTTGCTTTACGAGATGAGTAAAAACAGCAAGGGCAGCTGGCAAATCAACAACATCACCTATCTAGATGAGCCGGGCTTTCAGCTCAGGCCATATCTGAAGGAGCTGTTGAATCCAGCTTCCTGAAGTCGGCAGACCACGGCTTTCCCTAGTTAGTCCAGTTTTGCCAATGCTGAGGAGTCATGGAAGAGTGCAGCCATGCGGACGATCGGGGCTGAGCTCGCCCGAGCTCCCGATGATCCCTAACGTGCAAACCCCCTGATTGGGGGTTGAGCGCAGCTACATCCGCTGCTTGGGTGATGAGATGAACGAAGACTGCGAGTTCCTCAGCCCCGAGACAATCAAAAAGCTTGAGAAGTCAGCCCTGCTGGTGGACCCACTGCTTGATGCCCAGTTCTCCTTTGAGGTTGACGACCTAACCCCTCACCAGAACGAATACTGGAGTTGGTGGGCGCTTGAAGAGCAAACAAGCATCAGCCGTAAATACGAAGGAGATGACAAGCCAAATCCAATACATGAAATCGCCGAAGAGTTCAGCCATGCCTGTGAGCGGGAAATGGAGATCATCAGGACGATTTCAGACTCGGCACTGGAGCTGAGACGATCGCGGCTTGCAAGCGAGAGGAAGCGAACAGCAGCTTGACCCCACAACTCCTACAGCACTAGTACATCTGCACTTGCAGAAAACGGGGTGGTGTGGAGTGGGCCTCTTCAGCACTGCCACACCTTGGTGGCCTGCAACATCAAGCAGTAATGACTCCA
>Ga0257110_1000251_pt1 | contig 27860 bp, 31 predicted proteins | sample LP_taG_7_FD_190184 | JGI IMG/M metagenome (GOLD analysis project Ga0257110, IMG submission 190184) | Marine microbial communities from Northeast Subartic Pacific Ocean, Canada - LP_J_2015_P26_10m | ecosystem: Environmental > Aquatic > Marine > Oceanic | place: Canada: Northeast Subartic Pacific...
ATTTTATGAGTTAAATAAAGCCGGCAAAGATGGGCTAATACAAATGTTTACCGACCCAGTATATTACTTCATTATCTTGGGATTAATATCGACCTTATTAATTATGATGATTATTCTTAAAAATTTTCAAATACTTTAAATTAATTAACAGGCTGCATTTCTTCTTTACAGTGTTTTGGTGGATCATTAGCAACTACTGATAAAAGTTTTATAGTTAATTCTGTACCACAAATATTACATCGAAAATCTTGTAAAGTTTCGAGAACATCTTCTGGATCAATTTCTGGAGGGGTACTCGCAAGTGAGGAAATTGAATTACTTAAAAATCTAAAGACTAAGTATCCAATTAATAATGCTATTAAATATTCCATTACATATTTAAGTATCTATAAAGTGCTATTAAAACAGCAACAATAACCCAAGTTGTAGTTACTGCTTTTGTATTTGTAGAATTCAAAACTTTTTTATATTTCCGGGATGAAATAACTTCTTCAATATTATCTTTGAGCTCAGAGAGTTCTCTTGCAGATAAATTTTCTAAATCTTTTTTGTCCATACTATAAGATTACCTTGTTGTGGAGATGATGGGACTTGAACCCACGACCCCCTGCTTGCAAAGCAGGTGCTCTTCCAGCTGAGCTACATCCCCTCGCAATTAATATTATGCCTCTGATTTCGATGTAAATGAAAAAATTTTATAAATATTTTTTAATTGTGACTATTGTAAATAAGACATAAGGGCCTATAGCTCAGCCTGGTTAGAGCGCATCCCTGATAAGGATGAGGTCGCTAGTTCAAATCTAGCTAGGCCCACTTAAAAAATATTAATTTAAAAAAATCTATACAGCTAAAATGCCATAATGAATTTAATAATTTTTGGATATTTTGCAGCTTTTTTTACAGCTGTCTCATTTTTACCACAGGCCATAAAAACAGTAAAAACTAGAGAAACTGGGGGTCTATCGCTTCTCACTTATTTATTTTTATTTCTTGGCTCTTTGTCATGGTTTATCTATGGAATTCATTTAACCGATTATCCCTTGATGGTTACAAATTCGTTAACAACAATTTTCACAGGAATAATACTCTATCTAATTTTCTCAGAGAGAAATAGTAAATATAATTAATAAGTATTGATGAAAAAACTATTATTAGCTTTATTTTTTGTATTTTGCTCTCCTGTTTCTGTTGAACAAATAGCTGATACAACTACTACCACTACAGAAAAAGAACTGACCCTTTGTCAAAAAGTAGAAAAAGAGTATATATCTCTGTCGAATAAATTGTTTGTAACGAGCTTCGAGTTAAATGATTATATAAATAATCTTTCAGATGCACTTGTTGAAGATGATAGAACTGTGTTTTTCAATGATATGAGTATAAACATTGATCATCAAAATATTTATAAGAAATACCTTGAGGTGAGAGCATATGTTTATCAAGAAATAAACACCCTTTATAAGACAAATAAAGACTGTCCCATTGCTGGAGACCAAGAGATTGCTGATGAAAAAGTATTGGAAGCTAAAAAAGAACTCGCAGAATTTTTAAATAATTACTAATTATTAAGTTTGATTAGATAGTCTTCAAAATCATTAAGACTATCCACAATATTTTCACCATATTCGAAAAGCCCCCAGATAAAGTTATTTAGAACTTTTATGTTGTTTGCATTAATTCCAATAATTTTTTTGTTTAAAGCATAAGCGTAACCAATTTCTGCTGATGTTCCAGAGTCAACATCTCTTCCTGTTAGAAGAGCAACAACTATATCTGCCGACTTCAAGAAATCCATATCTGTATCAAAAATCATGCTTTTTTTTTCGAAGGTAAACTCACCTTCAACTAATCCAGCATCGCGATGTGGTAAAAAAGTTTCAAAAGCATTCTTCTCAAGAATGCTTGCAATTTTTTCTAGATAACTTCTTTCATGGTCATCAAATAAAGGGCCGGCAATATAAACTTTCTTCATTGGTTTATTGTATTAATTAATTTTTTAATTTGCAGTAAATCTTTGTATTGTAAAACATTTTCACTCATGGAATTTACACTCTCAAGAATTTTTATATTCCATATAGTTAGAAGAGGTATTACCTCGACTTTTATAAAAAACAAACTTGTCTCGCTATCTAAAGGTACTGAAGTCTGTGTCTCAAGTCTAAAATATAGGTTTTCTATTTTGCTAACTTCTGGTTTTTTAAATCCAGGAAAATTACTTAATTCTGGAAATGTTGTTATTGTCCAAACCCATCTTTTTATACTTTGTTTGCACATATATTCTGATAACTTCCTGCTGGATTTAATCAACTGATCATTATCAGCTACAGGTGAATGAATACTAGAAAGATTCTTTCCTAACTTGTTTACTGGTATCCAGCCACTTGGGAAGCAGACAGAAACTAACTCCATGTTTCCTTTGTGCATAACAACAAAATCTTCCTCTAATGAAAGAGTTAAATCTTCTAAACTCATTTCCTGCTCAGTTTTTAGATAATTACTGACTTTTATTCTCAACCCTTTATTTTCGGAAAGATTTGACTCACCATTTAAAGAATCTTTGTGTAGTTTTAATTCCTTCTTTTTTTGTTCTAGGTATTCCTGGTTTGGTTTAAGGTTATAAGCCATTCCTTCATGTCTAACCATGGAAGGGTTATTTGTAAATGGGGTCTTAACAAAATCTAAATTCATTATCATTAATTTTATATAGAAAGGACATCATTGGGAAATACTGGAGCATTATTACTGCACGGATTATTTGAGCATAAAGGTAGGCATAAAATAAACGCAGACTGGTTTAATAACTTAAATATTGATACAACCTTGATTGATTTACCTGGACATGGAAAAAAAGACCCCAATAGAGGAGATATTGATTCGTGGGAAAGGAATGACCAGGTGGTAGAGGAAGCTTTTAAAAGTCTTAATAATTTTGATAATAAGATTTTAATTGGACACTCTTACGGTGGACTTATAGCAACTTATTCTACTTTAAAGGGAATCATTTCTCCCGATTACCTTATCTTGTCAGCACCTTTGTTTAAAGATAATTATCCCAAAGCAATAAGAAGTTTATCTAAACCTATGGCTTCAATTGCTCCAAAACTAAGGGCTCCTTCTCCAGTGAATAAAAGAAATCTCTCCACCGATACCGATGTTGTGGACGATTACTTTTCTGATCCACTAGTGTTCAGAAGCTTATCATTTAGATTTGGATTTCTAATAACTGAGGCACAAAAATATGTAAATAAGAATATTAACAAGTTAGATATTCCAACAATTGTACTTCATGGAAAAGAAGACAAAATAGTTCCTATATCTGGATGTACCGAAATTGCAAAACTAGAAAATGTAACTTTTGTTGAAGTCAAGAACTCGAAACATGAAATACTTAATCAAGAGACAAGGCCCCTTGTTCTAAGTGAAATATTTAATTGGTTACGAAAAAATGAACTTGTTTAAATAACAATATGCCTATTGCAAACAATTTGCAATAAGATACGAATAGCTTATAATTCTATTATGCATGTACCTGATGGATTTATTAACGCCCAAGTTTCTACTGCTACTGGAGTAATTAGCCTGGGAACTTTATGGGTCTATATAAGAAGTGCTAAAAATCTAGTTGCTGATAAATTAATTGCCCTTACTGGAATGATGTCTGCACTCATATTTGTACTCCAAATGATAAATTTTCCGATTGCAGCTGGAACCAGTGGGCATCTCTTAGGGGGCGCTCTAGCTGTTATTGTTCTTGGTCCAAGTCTTGGTGTAATATGTATTTCTATTGTGGTCATTATACAATCTCTCCTATTTGCTGATGGTGGACTTAGCGCTTTAGGAGTGAACGTACTCAACATGGCTATTGTTACCTCACTTTCTGGGTGGCTTACAATAACTTTTTGGAAGAAACTATTTGGCGATTCTCATTTTACTTTAATCGCAGGTTCTGTAGTCGCTGGTTTGTTATCTGTGGTTTTTTCATCAATCGCATTTGTTTTAGAGTATGCCATTGGGGGAACTGTGTCTGTTCCTCTAGGAAGCGTTCTTATTGCAATGATTTCTACACACTTATTTATTGGCTTAGGAGAAGGAATCATTACTGCACTAATTATTTCCCTGTTGCTCCGAGTAAGATCTGATTTAGTTTATGTAAATTCTAAAAAGAACAAATCTAACAATGTTTCGACCTCTTATGGACTTTTTATAATACTGATTTTGTCACTTACTTTAATTACCCCTTATGCATCATCATCTCCAGATGGATTAGAATCTGTAGCGAGTGATTTTGGTTTCGAAGAGACTGATGGCGTAGTTTTACTCCTAGAGGATTATGGTATTTCTAGTATAAATAATAATTTTTTATCAACTGTTGTCAGTGCGCTTGCTGGAATCCTTTCAATAGCTGGATTAGTTACCCTATTCTTTAGAAATAAAAGTGGGAAAAATTAACTAATTTTATTTTGATTTTTTCTGCTTAATTGAATATATTTAAATTAACTTTTTGTGAAGAAAATCTTTATAGAGGATCATTGCAAGAAGGGTTAGAGATAGCCCTTGAAGCAAGTTAAATTTGGAAACAAATGAAGCGGAGTATTCAAGGGTTTTCTCATTTCTGAAGGCTCTTCTGATTATTTAGTGAAAGTTAATAATCGTGTATGAATTTCCTTCCCAGATTACAATTAAGTTGTGAAGGCATATTTAGATATAAAAGAAATTCATTCTGCTTGTAGGAAATGTCGTAAATGTGATTTATCATCAACAAGAAATAATGTCGTTGCAGCTAAAGGTAACCCCTCAGCAAAAGTTTTTATAATTGGTGAAGCGCCAGGAGAAAAAGAAGATATTACTGGATTTCCTTTTGTAGGTAGGGCTGGAAAAATGTTAGATACTGTCTTAACTTCTGTAGATATTGATCCTCTCGAAGATTGCTACATAACAAATATAGTCAAATGTAGGCCTCCAGAGAACAGGAGGCCAACAAAGGATGAAATTAATAGTTGCATTTCTTGGTTGGAAACTCAAATTGACCATTTGAAACCATCTATAGTTATCCTTGCTGGATCAACAGCGGTTGAAGGATATCTTGGTATTAAAGAGCCTATTACAAAAGTTCGTGGTTCTTGGATTATAAGAGATGGGATAAAGTTTATGCCGATATTTCATCCAGCTTATTTATTAAGAAATCCCTCTAAAGAAAAGGGGAAGCCAAAATGGTTAACTTGGCAGGATTTAAAAAAAGTCAAAGAAGAGTTGGATTTACTTTAAGTTGAAAATTCCTCTTTCGTATTCATAATTAGTGAAATAAATATAAAAATACCCGCAACCAAGATATTAGAGTTAAAGGTTTCATCCAAAAAAAGAACCCCTGCAGTAACTCCTACTACGGGAACGAGGTAATCAACTGATGCAACTTGTAGAGCACTAACTCTTTGTATTAACCACGTGAACGAAGTAAATGCACCTAAATTAAAAAAAGCTAAGACTCCAACTCTGAATATTTGCGAACTATTTAATGTTTCGACTTCAGTCCCTGTAGTAATAAAAACTATTAATGAAAGAAATATTACAATTGGATACTGGTAAGTCAACCAACTGCTTACTTTATATTTAGGTGCATATTTTCTATTCAAGACAGTAGCTAAGGCTATACATTGCACACCCATAAAGGCTAAAGATCCCCCTAATAAAATATTTCCTTGATTTTCTAATCCTGTTTCTTTTGAAATAAAAAGATATGAAACTCCAAGAAGTCCAATAAAAATTGATATATATTTTTGTCTAGATATTTTCTCATCTTTAAGAAGAATTTTTAACCAAAGAATAGTGAATACTGGAGCAGAGCTTATTAATAACGTAACAAGGCCTGAAGAAATGTATTGAAGGGAAAATATAAAAAACCATCCAACAAAAAAGATAGATGCGAGAGCTGTTGTAGATGCCTCTTTAAGTAACTTCTTATTAAATTTATCTTTATTGAAAATTGAATAGTGTATTAAAAGCAATGTGCCAATTATTGACACTCTTGTAGTTATCAAAAATATTTCACCAACTCCTTCAATTAATAGGCTTCTAGAAAGTACGTTTCCTGAACCCCACATAAAAGCAGCTGTAAAAATTCCTCCTATTATTTTAAAAATAGAAGTATCGTTTTTTGATTTGTTGTTTTCCACTCACGAGATAATAATATTCTAAAAAAGTTAGTCTCCATTTTCTTTTTTGCTATGATTTGTATATCGGGAGCTAAATGCTGAGAGGGTGTAAAAACCGACCGTTTGAACCTGTTGGGTAATTCCAGCGAAGGAAACTCGGACTCTTATCCCTTTATTTAAAGTGAGGTAAAAGTGAATAATTTGATTGCATACGGAATAGTTTTATTAACTCTATTTTTTATATATTTAAGAACAACAAGAATACAGTCATCAAATAAAGAGTATTTTGTATTAAATAAAACAGAAGGAGTGCTTGGGCTTTCTTTAAGTTTTTATGCCAGTGGAATGGGTTTATGGATTTTAACATCACCAGCTGAAGTAGCTTGGTATGGTTTAGGTTTTGACATTTATGGATATGCACTTTCAGCTGCAACACCTTTTGCCCTAATTTATTTTTTTGGTCCAAAGATAGCCTCGTTAACACCTGAAGGAGCCACATTGCCACAATTTATAGAAAAAAGATACGGTACTGGTGCTCAAAAAGTAGTTTCTCTTGTTGCGATTCTTTACATGACAGCATTTCTAATAGCTGAATTTGCATCTATTAATTTTATTTTTCCAGAAATAGTGGATGTCTCAGGTTTAGTGATAAGTATGTTTATTGGGTTTTTTACATTTCTTTATTTGAGTAGATCTGGATTTAAAGCTTCTTATGTCACTGATAGGTTTCAAGGAATAGGAATTATTGCATTACTTGGTGTTTTGTTTACTGTTTGGCTTAGCCAGAATTCAGTGAGTGAACTTATTGAATATTCAAAGCTTGGAGGAATAAATTCTTTTGAAACATTTAGTTTTAAATCAGCTCTAGCTGTTGTTGTTGCAGTAACAGCAGCAGAAGTATTTTCACAGGGATATTGGCAAAGAACTTTCTCAGCTGAAAATACTAAAAGTATTAAAACTGCATCTGTTTATGCCGGTTTAGGTTGTTTTCTAACTATTTTACTTTTAGGTATTGCTGGAGCAGTGGGAGCAGGAAAGGGGATTGAAAATCCTACATTAAGTTTCATACAACAACTTGAATTAAGTATTCCTATGTCTTTTGTGCTTTTATTACTTTGTACTCTTTTAGTCGCTTCAAGTATAGACACTCTAGAAAGTGCTATTTCTTCAACTATATCACTTGATTTAGTAAAAAAAGGAGTAAGTGAGGCTAGGTATATAACAGGTGGTTTAGTTATATTTTCTATCTTTTGCTCTATTTATGTTTCCAATATTTTTAGTGTTTTTTTGGTTGCTGATTTATTTGCAGTTTGCTTAGTATTCCCTGTATTTTATAGGTTAAAAGATAACTCTAAAGGTTCTTTTTTATTACTACCTTTTATAGTCTCTATAAGTTCTGCTTATTCGTATAGATTATTTTTTATAGATTTAGATATTAATCCAGGTGGAGTTTTTGTACCAACAGATGCTTATGGACTTGCAGATCTTAATACCTTTTTAGTAGGATTAATTTCTTCGATGCTAGTGACGTTGGCTTATAATAAAATAGCTAAATAAAAATTAGGAGAAGTCATGAAGTCATCAGATTTGGATAAATTTTCGAGTCTTAGTGAAGTCGATATTAATGGATCTGAACTAATTGTAACTTCAACAAAAATGAGCATAATAAAAAATGCATACATCAAGGAACTTTGGAGGTATTCAAATAATACTTGGAAAAGATTTAAAGGCTCAGAGTCAAAAAATTTCCTGAATGCAAAGTATTCGAGAAATAAAAATTATTTATCGTATATTGAGGTTGAAAAAGATAAAGATGAAAAACCAAATTTTAAATTAATTGTCAAAGAAGGCAATTCCCTAAAAATAATATTTAAAACAAAAGCAAATATCCAAAGTTACATCTGGAGTAAATCAAATAAACACATCTATGTGATTGTCAACGATTGGGAAAAATCATTTAGTAAGATCCAAGATAAAAATGACGAGCCATTTTATTTAGAAAATATTCCTCACAGGTTTGATACCAGGGGAGTTATCTTTAACAGAAGATGTCATATATATAAAGTTAATGTAGTGACTGGTACATCCTCAAAAATTGTAGATGGAGATAAAGAAAATCTTACTTCTTTAGGTTCAGTTGTTGAACATGAGAAATATCTTTATTTTTCAACAAGTGCCTATAACGAAATGGGTACGATGCTTCAAGAAAGGATTATAAAAAAGACCTCTGAAGGTTTAGAAATAATTCATTCAAAAGGTATGTGGAGTAAATTATTTTCATTTAATGGAAAACTCTACGGGGTTGGATTAAAAAATAGATTTGATTGGCCAACAGTTACCTCTATATACGAAATTAGTGACTCTGGAAAGACTAGAAAAATTGATAATAATTTTGATCGAACTATTGTCGATATCAAAACTACAGAGAATTTAATGTACGTTCTTTATGAGGATTCTGGAAAGCAGTTGCTTGGAATAAAAACTGAGAAGGGGATTAAAAATCTATTTTCTGAAGAAATTACAATCACTGATTTTGTTATAGATAATGAAGATTTATATTTCATAGCGAATAGCTTCACAAGAAATGATGAAGTCTTTAGGTATACAGAATCCAACATAGAGAAAATTTCTAAAACGAATGATGCCTTTCATAAAAAAGTAGTTTCATATGAATGTACTTATAAACGGTTTGATACAGGAAAATCAAAAGTTGATACATGGGGAATTTTTGTAGGTAAAGACAGACCCACCTTATTAAATATTCATGGTGGTCCAGCAAGCCAATATGGGTTTACTTTTTTTGATGAATTTCAAGTTTATGCTGAAGCAGGTTTCAATGTTATAGCTTGTAACCCCAGAGGGTCTACTGGAAGAGGTCATAAATATCTCAGAGATGTATGTGGCAATAAATGGGGTGTAAATGATACCCATGATGTTTTATCTGTATTCAAACAGATGGTGCGTGAGCTTAAAATTACAAATAAAGATTATGGCATAATGGGTGGATCCTATGGAGGTTTTATGACTTCGTGGATTATTGGTGCGTATCCTAAGATGTTTAAATCAGCAATAGTTGAGAGAGCTTTAATTAACTGGGAAACTATGGTTGGAACCTCAGATATTGGAATAGGATTTCCAGAGATGTATCTTCTGGATGATATGGATAATAATTTAAACCTTTACAGAAAAAAAAGTCCTATCACTTATGCGAAAAAAATAAAAACTCCAACACTGATACTTCATTCAGAAAATGACTACCGTTGTCCAATTGAGCAGGGTGAACAATTATTTTCCACTCTAAAGAGAAACAAGGTAGATTCAGCAATGATTCGTTTTCCTAATGAAGGTCATGAACTTAGTAGATCCGGTAAACCAGTGCACAGAAAGCAAAGGTTTGACTTTATTATTGACTGGCATAGAAAACATTTATCATAATTCTTTTGAAGTATAAAATTTGTAGTTAAAGTGGTAACGAGGAAGCCATGGAAAATGAGATATCAAAACCAGTAAATGGTGCGGAACTAAGAAAACTTTCACGTAAGAATCCAGACGTAGCTTATAATTTTCTCTCACAAAATGTTGAAATCTGGAATGAAATTGCTTCAAATGATCCTTTTGACTCTGCAGATACTCTTGAAGAATTTGAACCCAAAGAAGCTGGTGAGTTACTTTTAAATATTCCAGTAGATGTTTCAATAAAGATTTTTGAATCTTTAAGACCAAGAGCAATAATCGAAATTGTTCAAAGTTTAGGTAGTAGTGTTGTCGATGAGATTTTTAGTCAGATGGATACCGAAGACGTTGTTGATGTTTTTGAGAGAAGTACTGTTGATGAGGCTGAAGACTTACTAGAAATTTTAAATAAATCTACAAAATTAAATATCAACAAAAGATTAGCTTATCCCAAAGATTCGGTCGGAAGGTTAATGTCAGAAGAGGTAGCAAAAATTTCAACTGGCTTAACTATTAAAGAAGCCCTAAGTGAACTTAAAAATTTGCACACTGATGTTGAAGATATTGTATATGTCTATTCTGTTGATGAAAAAAATTCCCTTTCTGGTGTTCTTTCGTTTAGAGAAATTGTATTTGCGAATCAAGAAGAGCTTATTGAAAATGTAATGATCCCAAATCCGATTTATATTAACCCTACTGATGATCAAGAAGAGGCTGCGAGATTAATTAAACAATATGAGCTACTCGCCTTACCTGTTATTGATAAAAATAACAAACTTATCGGACAAGCAACTATCAGTACAGCTTTAGATGTTATTCAGACAGAAATAGCTGAAGACTTTTCTCAATCTTTTGGAGCTGGTGCGGAGGAAACAATTTTTACACCTTTTCAGAAATCTATAAGACTCAGATTACCTTGGATTGCGGTGAATATGGGTCTTGCATTTATTGTTTCTTGGCTTATTGCTCAATTTGATGAATCAATAGCTAGTGATGCATTACTCGCTGCATTAATGCCTGTAGTAGCTCTGGTTGGTGGAAACTCTGGTGCACAATCGTTGGCAATCGTCATAAGGGCACTTGCAAGAAATGATATATCTGATGCAAGAGTTGGAGAGGTAATAGGTAAGCAGTCCTTAATAGGAGTGATTAATGGTATTTTTATGGGAATTTTTTCATTTGTTTTACTTAATATTATTGGTCTCAATAGCTATGCCCTATCGCTTAGTATTGCAATTTTTGGAAACATGTTGATAGGTAATCTTTTTGGAGCATCTATACCTTTGGTTTTGAGAAAGCTTGGCTTTGATCCTGCCCTCGCTTCAAATATTTTTCTCACACTTATTACTGACATTGTTGGATTTGCTGGCTTTTTAGGAATTGCTCTCCTCTTAATCTAGTGATCCCTAGATCTTGAAGTTTTAGTCATAGTTTTAGAAAGTTTTCCATTTTCGAAAATAAAAGACTCTATTCCGTCAACAAGATGTTTTCCTTGTTGTGATTTCTGAGAAATAACTTGGAGTCTCAATCCTTCAAAGGGAGAAATTAAAGTTATCGAGTGTTGTTTAAAATGTTTAGATGATTGATCTCTTCTAATGACATCACTAATCATATGGTGGGATTCCCATGACCATTCATCATCGACAACAACAAACTTACATATATGCTTTGTTTGCGTTCTGTCAATTCTGGCACCAGGACAAACTAGAAGACTTCCCTCAATCCATGGATTCAATCCTACTCCATCAAATTTTGGAAAGCCCGTATCAAAAGCTTTGTCAATGATTGCATCAACATCACCATTTTCAAGATTTCTCTTTTTTATAATTTCAGAAATATTGTTCTGTAGGTCGAAAAGTTCTTTTTCTGAAAACTTTTCTAATTTTTCCTGATCCATATAATAAATTTAAGCAGGACTGTAAGACACTTATTATTCTTCAGTGTCTTTTTTATTGAAATTTTGAACATCAATACGAATTATTCCAATTACAAAAATAGTTAGTGTTACAACTGGAAATATTAAAATTACTAAGAAGGGGCTTGATAATATTGTTTGTATCATAATTTAATATTAACAAAGCTAGCAGGTATAATAACTCCTGAAAGGATACTTATGATAAAACTAGGATTATACGCAAGCATTGTTTCTGTGATAGCTTCAGTTATCATTTATGCAGTGTTAGATGACCCTCAATTAGCTATATATATTGGACTATGGGCACCAACCCTAATTCTTTATGGTCAAGCATACGAAAAAGCTAATCAAGAATAAATAAACTTCGATTATATTGTGAATAATTTCACAAAGTAACTAATATAGCTACGTGAGCAAATTTGAAAAAAGAATTTTTTGGGGATTTATGAGCGTAGCTTTCTGTCTTCATATGTATCTTGTAGTTTCTTCTATAGTTGCAAGTTAAAAAATACATAGTATTTTTAATACTTTTATGTTGTTCTAACAACGTTTCCAACTCTTATATTAAAGATACTGCTTCAACAAATGTTATTGATTCAGATGTCGTTCTCACTGAAATACTTGAGAGCTACAAACAATTTTCAGATTATCCACAAACTTCTTTGGATGCAATATGGAATTATGCACATCCTGATAATAAAAAAATAACCGGACCAAAGGAAAACTTTAGGAATATGCTTTTATCAGAGCCCTATAACTCGATACTAGATTTAAAGGAATATAGTTTTACTAAGACTGTCGAGACTGAAAATAGCGAACATTATGAAATAAAAATATTAGCTAAAAATAATTCCTATTTTGAAGTAACTTGGGTTTTTCAATTCGATGAGTGTCCTGAAAATCCTCAAAATAAATGCTGGCTCACAATAGCTGTGACTGCCCCCTCGTATTATGAATCTGGTGTATAACTGTACATATAAGTTCTCAAATAAATTCTAAATATTCCATCATTGCTATCATCAAACTAGCTAATAAACAGTAAATATTCGCTTTTTTAAAAATATTTAGGATGGATTATGACAAACACTTACTCAAAAGAAATAAGATCAACAGTCACAAGTGATGGAGTTATTGAGATAACAATTGGAAAGGTTGACGTCCCTATACCAGCTGATGATGAAGTATTAGTTGAGATTCATGCAGCTCCGATTAATCCATCTGACATAGGACTACTAACTACTTTTGCAGGTGATCTCTCAAATATCGATATTTCTGGATCTGGTGAAGATTTAGTTGCTTCCATGAAGATACACCCTGCATTAATGAGTTCTATGAAATCACGACTAGACCAATCTATGACAGTAGGTAATGAAGGTGCCGGTATAGTTATTGATGCTGGAGAGAATGCCAAAAAACTTATTGGTAAAACAGTAGGATTCGCAGCTGGATCGATGTATTCACAATATAGATGTGTTCCTGCAATTAACTGTTTAGTAATGGAAGAAGGAACTACACCTAGAGTTGCAGCATCATCTTTTGTAAACCCATTAACCGCCTTATGTTTTGTCGAAACTATGAAAATGGAAAATCATTCTGCAATAGTTCATACGGCAGCTGCTTCTAATTTAGGTCAAATGCTTGTCAAAATATGTAAGGATGATGAAATTCCATTAGTCAATATAGTGAGAAAACAAGAACAGGTAGACATCTTAAAAAATATTGGAGCAGAATACATTTGTAATACAAGTGATCCAGACTTTATGAAAAATCTAGTAAAAGCAGTATTAGAAACAGGAGCAACATTGGGTTTTGATGCAACTGGAGGTGGTAATAATGGAGAATTACCTAGTCAGATTTTATCTGCAATGGAAATTGCAGCTAACCAAAAGTCTGAAGAATATTCAAGATATGGTTCTGAGACCTACAAACAAGTATATATTTATGGTGGTCTTGATCAGTCTCCAACAATACTTAAAAGATCTTACGGTATGTCTTGGGGACTAGGTGGATGGCTTCTAACCCCGATGCTTGGAAAAATTGGAATGGATAAATTTCAAACAATGAGAGCGAGGATTGCTAAAGAAATAAAAACGACTTTTGCAAGTACGTATATTCAGGAGATATCTTTAGAGGAGATGCTTCAACCAGAAGTAATAAATGCATATGCTAAACATAAAACGGGTAATAAATACTTAGTAAATCCACAAAAGTAATTTTTATTTAAGATTCAGAATGTTGGCTTCTTTTTTTTAATCCTAATCGTCAAGATTCTCGAGAGGGTTTTCGGGTTGGCAGATTTCAAATGCTTCCTGAACTTTTTCTGATTCAAAATCAATATTTGCATCTCTGAATGCAAAGAATCCAAATTCACCAGGTTTAGGATCTGGAAAATCGATTCCCTCATCTCTCATGCATTGCGAAAATTCTAGAGATGCATCAACTAAAGCTGCTTCAACCTCTGGATCGAGATCAAATTGTTCTGGTAAAGCTTCTCTTAAAATATCTTCACAATTAACAAAAGCTTCATCGAATTCTTCTTCATTCTCTATATTGAGATCATCAAATTCGGGGTTTCCATCGACATCGAAACTTGGATCAGGAAAGTTTATACCTTCTTCTCTCATGCATCGTGCAAAATCTAAAACACCTTCCTCAAAAGTTTTCTCAACTTCAACAACTTCTATTTGCATTGTACTTTCTATAGTTGCTACACCTTCTGACAATTCTTCACCACCAATTGTGCAAGCTGAGACAAGAACCAATGTAAAAGTTAAAATTATATTTTTCATTTTCTAACTGCTTCTGCTGGCTGTATTTTTGAAGCCTTAATAGCAGGATAAACTCCTGAAATTGCCCCAATTAATAATGCCAATAAGATTGCACCTAAAACTTGGCTTACAGGTATCGAAAATACTATATCTGTATAATTTGTATAACCAAGGGTTATACCAGTTCCTAAAAATACTCCTACAAGTCCGCCTATTCCAGATAATACAATGCTCTCTAGTAAAAATTGATATCTTATCTCTTTACGAGTTGCTCCGATAGACCTACGCACGCCAATCTCCATTCTTCTTTCAAGAACTGACATAACCATAACGTTTGCAATAGCTACCCCTCCTACAAGCAATGCAACAGAACCAAGGCCAAGAAGTAAATTTGTAAATGCTGCGTCAGCAGCCTCTTGTGCCTCTAATGCATCAGAGGGTCTAGAAACTTGAACTTGATCTGGATTTTCTGGATTCATTGAGGGCGCTATTACTTCAACAACATCTTCTATGTATGAAGGGTTTGCCCTAACATAAATTGTTGTTGGTTCTTTGTCTATATCAAAAAGAGTTTTCGCAACTCCATATCCAATAAATACTGATCTGTCTAAGTCTGGATGAATTTTTAACTCATCTAAAATCCCTACAACACCAAACCACTCATCACCAATTAAAATTTTTGTAGGAGTTTCTAGGGTATTTATTCCCAATCTAGAAGCAGTAACACTACCTAAAACCGTAACTGGAATGTTTGATAGACCATCCTGTATGAATCTTCCTTCAATTAAATTTCCTCCAACAACCTGAAGGAGTTCTGGACTTGTGACTATAGTTGATATTCCACCACCTTCGAACTGAGAAATAAAATCACTGCGTCTTACGATTAAATCTGTTTGAGTTGTAGAAGTAACTTCTTCTACTGGTCCTATCCTTTCAACCATACCCACAACTCCATCAGGTAGTTTCTCCTGGGTTCCAAAGAAGCCTGCTTGTGGAGAAGCTTTTATTAGGTTTGTACCAAGAGATTCAAGAGTTGCCAATAAATCTGCACGACCAGATGCTGAAATACCTGTTACAGCAACTATTGCCGCAATCCCTATTCCTATGCCAATTGATGTTAAGGCTGCTCTACCTCTTCTTGCTCTTACTCCATATAACGCAACAAAAAAAAGATCTTTAATTTTTAATCTCTGTTTCATTTATGCAACGATCTTTCCATCAGTTAAAGTTATTACTTTTTTAAATTTCTTTGCATGCTCTTGATTGTGAGTAATCATAACTACAGTTTTTCCCTGCTTGTTTAATTCTTTAAGAATATTGAGAATATTCATTCCAGATTCTTTATCTAAGTTCCCTGTTGGCTCGTCAGCAAGAATAAATGCTGGATCTTGCACGAGTGCTCTTGCAATGGCAACTCTTTGCTGCTGTCCTCCAGACAGTTCTGTTGGTTGATGTGTTATTCTGTCACCTAAACCAACATCCTCTAATACTTCTGCTGCTTTTTTTAATCTTTCTTCCCTTTTGATACCTTGATAAAGTAAGCCTTCTGCAACATTTTCCTGAGCAGTTAGACCAGGAAGTAGAAAAAAACTTTGAAAGATAAACCCAATTTTTTCACCCCTAAATTTTGACAACTCATTATCTGAGAGATTTGAAATATCTTGACCTTCTATCTCTACGGTACCTTCAGTTACTGTGTCTAGTAAGCCAATCATATTGAGTAATGTTGACTTGCCGCTACCAGATTGACCAACTATTGATACAAGGTCACCTTCTTGAATTTCTAAAGTGAGTTTGTCTATAGCCTTAACTTGTGGCGGCCCTTCGTAAATTTTGGATATATTTTTTAAAGCAATTACAGTTTTTTGTTTTGATTTCATCTAGGTACAACTACCATTTGTCCTTTTTGAATATTTCCAATAATTTCTACAAATCCATCTGTAAATACACCTATTTCAACAGCAACATAAGTGGTATCTGTTCCAGAATCTCCATCAAATACTTCACCTTCCGTGTCTCCACTGAATACTTCTACCGCATACCCACCTTCAGCTAAAGCTATTAAGGCATTAACGGGTACATATAAAACATTCTTAGATACTTCAGTTGTAACAAATACTTTTACTGGAGCTTGGTCGTAAACTTCAATAGATTCTGGATTAAGAACATCTAATGTCACTTCTATGAAATCACCAGCTTGTGTTTGTGTAACAACTTGATCTATGAAGGTAATTATTGTTGGGACCCTTTCGTCCGTTGGTAGTTCAATTTCTACAGTATCACCTAAAGAAACAGTCTCCTGATCTGTTGCATCTACCTGGAATACAACTTCAATTCCAATAGAAGATATATTATAAAGTTGAGAATTGAGGACGAGAGCTGAACCAAGATCATTTATATATGATCCAACAATAAGCGGGGAGTTAGAAGCATAAGCATTGGTTGGTGAAAAAGTTTCTGATTTAGATGAAAGCATGAGTTCCTCAAGCTCTTCTTTTTCTTTGGCTAATTCAGCTACCTGATCGACACCATCATTGTATGCGTTTAGTGTGTCATCATAAGCTTTTTGGGCTGTTTCAATTGCTAAAGCTTCTGTTGAGTCAATTGCTGATTCTTTTCCTTTTTCTAATGTTTTAATTCTTTTCTGCTCTTCAATTGTCTGCTCTAAGTCCTCAATGGCACCATCTAAAGTTCCATCTGCAGTCTTTTCTTTTGTCTTTGGATTTGATGTGTCTCTATATAATGTCAAACTTTGTTCTGCATTCTTGATGGCTGTATCTGCTGCTTGCCATGCGGTGCTTTCCTCAATTGCTGTGTCTTTAGCATCATCCAACTTTTTCTTCTTATCGTTGACCTGCGTTAAAGTGGTTCCTCCATCTTCAATTGTCTTCTCAATAGCTTCAACAGCCGACTCTTTTAAATTGATTGCAACTTGTTCTGTCGAAGTTATTTCTGATTTAGTATCAATTTTGTAGTCAATGTAAAGAGAATTTAACATGGCCGAAGTTATCTCATCAAATGTCTCGTCTGGAATAAAACCTTCAGAAGAATAACCCAAAAACTGTAAAGCTTTTTCGAGTTGTAAAACATCTGGTCCAGACTTTGAATTTAAATCTAATGTCCTGTAAAAAGGTATCGACCCTTCAACTAAAATTACAGGCTTGTTGTCAACTGCAAAAAGGATTTCTCCATAATTTACTACTGTTCCTTCTTCTGGAAGATAAGTAACCACTCCAGCAATAGGGGTTTTAAGAATTTTGCTGTCGGTTTGCCTTAGTGTCCCGTTATATTCTTCTTTTTTTGATAAATCACCCTGTTGGATACTTACGGTTGTTAATTCTAGGGTTTTACTATTAGTTGAGGAATCAGTGTTTTGAGTACCAAAATAATAACCTCCATAAGCAAGAGCAGTTATGGTAATTAACACATACAGGTTTTTTAATTTAAATATATTTTTTATCATTGTTCTAGTTACCTTAGTTTATTAAACCTGTAAATTTTCTGAGAAATTATTTTTATAAGTTTCTTAATCATCCCACTCCTCACCTTTCAACTCTTCTGGCAATGTTTCCTCACAGGCTTGCCATGTCTGAACAATTGGGTCATCTTCACTAAAATCCCATTCTTCACTTGTATATGCGTCAAGGTTCACATTTCTATTAAAGTAATTGGGATCGGGGACCTTCGGGTATCCATTCTCTCTAAAGCAACTTGCTATATGTAGTGCACTGTCTAACTCTTTCGCGGTTTCAGCTGGGTTTTCAAATTGATTCTCGTCTGCAACTCCCCATAAATTATACTCCAAAGCACAGTCTTCTATTTTGCTCCATAGTTCCTCTTGTTCTTCAGTGGTCAAGGTTTCAAAGTAGGAAGCAATAGTTGTATATGCATCTAAAAAGTTTCTTGGTTCTTTGAATTTATAACCAGATTCATTTACACACTGAACAAGGACTAATGGGGCATCTTCATCTGAAATTTCTTCCCGTTCATCTGTAAGTTCAATGCCAAGAGCAATCGCCTCTTTTCCTTTATCGGTATCTGAAACGGAAACAATAGCTTGTTCTTCTTGTTGAAATAATGAACAAGCTGTAAATAAAACTAATATTATTGAGGCTTTTCTGTACATATAAGATTATAAATTATACATAGCTTTAACTTCCACCTTGTTGTGGGGGTTCGCGTCCAAGATCATCAAAACACTCTGCCCGTACTTCTCTGATTTGTTCTTGTAAGTATTGTCCTGACTGAACAAGCTCAGAAATTATACTTCTAAGTGATCTTTCTGCGTTAGGATCTTCAACCTCTATCCCTTTTTCTCTAAAACATCGTGCAATTTCAAGCGCGGAATCTAACTGTTCTGCGACTTCTTCTGGATTCTCAAAATCTGCTGTGCCACCTAGTGGAATGTTGTTATCTTCAGCACAAGTCTCTATAGTCTCAAAAAGTTCGTCTCTACCTTTTTGATCAGCAGCTAAAAATACCGGTTGCAAAACGCTTCGTAAACTCTCATCATTTTTAGGATCTGTAATATCATATCCATTTTCTCTTAAGCACCTAGCTAGTAAAAGTTGTGCATCTTCAGGAGAAATTATTTCTTGAACGACCTCTTCCGTAATAGTTGCAACTGTTGTGTCGCTTGATAAATTATTTACAGAAATAACTCCTTGCGAGTCATCTGACGAGGAGCACGCAGAGATAAGAACAAATATAAGTAATAAAGTGTTGGTTAAGTATTTTTTCATGGTTACATTTTAGTAAATGTGTATTGGACTAGGGAGAAAACCAATACACAAATACTTAACTACTGCCTTTCGACTTATGGTGTCCTTTTCTGTGATGACTTTTAATGCTGTCTTTAAACTCTTCTTCTGAAATTACACCATCTTCAAGCTCCTCTGAAAAGCGTTCTTTAAATCGATCTATTTTTTCTTGATCTATAGTTGTTACAGAATCTAGTTCTACTATCGTAATTTCTCCATCTTCAAGCATTTCATTAATTAGATTTTTGATTTCTTCTCTTTCCGCTTTTATCGTTAGTTTTTTTGATTCAAGAGCTCTCAATACGCTATCAGACTGATTCTGAGACAGAGTGCCCTCTTCAACAAGACCTATTAAGACACCCTCTAGAAGATTGTGTTTATCAGCTTTGTCATTAGAAACCTTTTTTTCAAAAAAATTCTCTCTAACTTGAGGAGCTTCAGAGGCATAAGATATACCCATAATGCCAACACCAAGAGTAAGACCAAAAACGCCTATTCCTAATAATAATCTTTTCATATTCGTCCTTTCTTTTTCATACTCTTTTGTAACAGTTGCAACCTTGGGATATTCTGTGAAACCTGAGAAGTTTCTGAGATGAGTAATAGCCAACACTTGATAAATTCATTTATGTTGTCATTATTAACTAGTGGTAAAAAAAATACTTTTAGTTGAAGACGATAAGAAAATATCAGAATTAGTCAAAGATTCTCTGCAAGAAGAAGGCTATGTTGTAGAACAATCTTTTGATGGAGAAGATGGTTATTTTAAGATTATCGAAAATCAACCCGATCTAGTAATCCTAGATATAATGATGCCAAAAATGAACGGATATAAAGTTTGTGCGAAAGTAAGAAAAATTGGAATTACCTCACCAATTTTAATGCTAACTGCAAAAAATGGTGAATATGATGTTGAAGAAGGTCTGGACACTGGTGCAGATGACTACCTGAAAAAACCATTTTCTATGGTTGAACTTTTGGCTAGAATTCGAAAGCTCTTAAGAGTAAGTAATCCAGAAATAAATATATTAGAGTTTCAGGCTTTAAAGGTTGATCTGAAATCAAGAAGAGTTACTAATAATGATATTGAAATTAAGCTAACCAAGCAGGAGCTTGATCTTCTAAGTTTCTTATTAATAAATAGTGGAAATATTGTATCTAAAAATGAATTATTGGAAGAAATTTGGGAAATCTTGTACCCAAGTGAAGAGGACGAAAATAAAGTTGAAGTATATATAGGCTATCTGAGAAAAAAGCTAAAACCATTTAACTTAGATGGACATATTCATACAGTTCGTGGATTTGGCTATAGGTGGAATAATTGAAAAACATTGGCATAAGAACAAAAATTATAATAATCACACTTATTATTCTTGGTGGTGGATTTTTTATTGCTCCAGAAATCTTAGAGGAAGTTGCTGAGACCAGATATAGAGGAACTATGGAAGATGGAAGGGAGAAACTAGTAAAACAACTAGAAAAAAATTATGAAAAAATAAACCTCAGAAACACTCCGCGTATAGGTGACTATTTTGTATTTGTTTATGATAAAGAAAGTGGAAAACTAATAAGAGAATATAGCTTTTTTCCCCCACGTCTCATTGATGATTACAATTTAGCAAAAAACCAATTTGCAATAAATGAAGATGATTTAAATTTTATAAAAACCGAAAGTACAGACAAAAAAGTAAGTATTATTGTCGGCTTTAGTGAGTCAACTTCTAGGAATATAGTTGACGGCCTGGAAAGATTTTTTGTGCTGAGTTATCTTTTGGCTTCAATATTTGTCGTATTAGGTATCTTAATTTCTACAGAAATAGCATTAAAACCTGTAAGCAGATCTATCAAAAAAATATCTGAATTTGAACCGTTATACAAAATGGAAAAACTTGATGATGTGAAAAGCAATGATGAGATTGGGAAGTTGATTTCGACATTTAATTCTCTTCTTGAAAAAGTTCACATAAGTTCAATAAGTCAGAAACAATTTATTTCAAATGCCTCACATGAACTAAAAACACCTTTAACAAGTTTAAAATTACAAATCGAAAAGTTGAAAAAACAAAATAATACAGACGAGAAAACTTTCATTGGGATTGAAGAAGATGTGATTGAAATCCAATCAATAATAGAAGCTTTATTAATCCTTGAGACTTCTACTAAAGGTGGTAGTACTGATGGGGAAATTCTCTTGAATGAATTAATTAAGAAGACTGTTAAAGGTACCGATGTTGATTTCAAAAATAACCTAGAAATAATGGTTGATTCAAACCAAGAAATTCTTAAATTGATGCTTAATAATTTAATTGGGAATGCGGAAAAATTTAAGTCGAACAAAGTAATAATTAGTACCGATATGGTGGATAAAGCTCCCTCATTAATCATTGAGGATGATGGAATTGGAATTCATCCAGAAAATTATGACTTAATATTTACTCCCTTTTGGCAAGAAGATGAATCAAGAACAAGAAATGTTGGTGGTAAAGGTCTTGGTTTGAGTATTGTAAAAAATATTGTTTCAAAATATGGTTGGAAGATTACAGCAGGTAAGTCTGACCTTGGTGGGGCTAAGTTTATAGTTAGTTTTTAAATGCTTATTTCTGCCAACCACACTCTTGTAGCAATGGGGTAATGTCGTCTTTTGAACTTTTTAGTCCACTTAAATCAAGCTTAGGTTCTTGTTGGCTTGGGTCTGAAACGTTTATACCCTTTTCTCTTAAGCATTTAGCTAATTCAAGATTTTCATCATATAATTTTGCAAGTTCTTCTGGGTTTTGTGAAGATGAATCTGACCAAAGGTTGTATTTGTTAATACAGTAATTAACATCCTCTCCCAGCTGTAGTTCTTCATCTTTGCTTGTGCTTAATTGACTAATTGTTGTTTTTAAATCTTGTATATCAAAGGGAGTTGTTATGTCATAACCTTTTTCTGCGTTTAAGCACTGAGTTAAAACAATTGGATAATCCTCTTCAAATATAGTCGAAGTAGTTGTTGATTCAGCTGACAAAGAAACAACATTTGAATCCGGTCCCGTTGAGCATGCAGTACCAAAAAATAGAACTAATAATGCTGCTACAAACTGATTTTTTATCATTTTCTATATTTTAGTGAAAGCTTGTTTGATGAGAGGATGAATGCATAAATAATAAAATAATTACTAGTCGCTTTTAATTAGAAGTTTTCAGACAAATATTTGTGTCTTGGGTTCAATGCCTCCAGTTAACGGCATCGCATATTCGAAAAATTCATTTGTGACATAAGACTTTACAGGATCTAGAAACTCTAAGGGCATATCTTTTGTGTGTTTTGCCACTTTACGAAGTTCAGTAATCTCAACATCACAATGATATTTTTCAGAAAATTGTCTTTGTAATATTACAGATCCACTTTCTAATTGCTTTGAGGCTACAACAGCGTGTTGCCCAACTCTCTCAGCTTCTTCTGCATCAACTTTGGAAATATCCGCAATAAATGATCTCTGTAAATAGCCAAAAGTATCTGCTCTTACTCTTGCTCCATCAATATATTCAGAAACTAAGTTGGTTAAAGTATCACCTAAAGCACCTGAACCTGATAATTGGATATTTCCATGACTATCTTTTTTTCCTGCCAACTCTGAACCTGTCTGATCAGCATATGTTTGTAAAAAGTATTCTCCTTCTTCATTGTGAACACCTTCAGAAATTGCAACAACGCACCTTCCTAGGGAGTCGTAAACTTCTTTTACTTCTTTTAAAAATCTATCTATATTAAATGTTTTCTCTGGAACATAAACCAAATGAGGACCATCCTCCTCTGTTGATTTCCCTAATGTACTCGCTGCTGTTAACCATCCAGCATGTCTTCCCATTAATACATTAATTTTTATCCCACCAAGACTTCTATTGTCAGCATCATCACCTTGGAATGCATGAGCTACAAATCTAGCAGCAGATCCATACCCTGGGCAGTGGTCTGTTTCGCGCAGGTCATTATCAATAGTTTTAGGAATGTGGAATGCCTTCATTTCATATCCAATTTGTTTTGCGCCCTCAGAAACTAGATTTGCGGTCTCAGCAGAATCATTTCCGCCAATGTAGAAAAAATTTCTGATGTTTTGTTTTTCAAATATTGCAATTAGATTTTCAATATCAGAGTCTGTTGGTTTTTTTCTTACTGAGCCGAGGGCTGCAGCTGGTGTTTTTCCAATGCCATATAATTGTGCTTCAGACAAATTAGATAAATCAACAAAATCTTCATTCATCATTCCAGCTAGTCCGTGCTTAGCACCTAGTATTTCATCGAAATCACACTCTACTGCTTCTTTAATAAAACCAACTAGTGATTTATTAATTACGGCAGTTGGTCCACCAGATTGTCCAATAACAGCTTTTCCTGCTGACACTTATTTAACTCCCGTTTTGATACACAGAAAGAAACCCGAGGTATGATTCAGCAATTTCTGTAACTGCTTCATCCCTAGATTTTTCACCTTCATGAAAACTTTTTAGAGCATTCCAGAATATTGACCTACCTATAGCAAAGCCCTTGTAACCATCAACAGATGATCCGGCACGGAGCCACTCGTTAACTTTCTCATCTGTAGCACCTCTACCTAGAACTACAGCAATAACATTTTCCCTATCTCCGGTTTTGATTGCGGCAGCTACTTTTTCACAATCTTCAGCTGTATCGAGTCCTTCTATTTTCCATATATCAGGATCTGCTCCTTTTTCTCTCATCTCTTCTACAACCTTGACCGCTAATTTAGGTCTAATTTCAGAATCATAACGAGTCTGATCATTTCCTACTGAGGCAAGCTGTTCTTCTGTTGCTGGTACAAGAAATTCTAGAAGAAATTTTTTATCATTTTCTGTTAACCAGTCAGACAATTCCTTAATCCTTGCCCCTTGAGTTGATCTTACTTCTTCATCATCATCAGGATTCCATCTAACTAAGATTTTTATAAAATCAGCACCAATCTCGTTAATTTTTTCACCAAATTGAGCACCGTATTCAAAATCAAAAACTTTTTGGCCTGATTTCTCAACTGGGGCAGCAAACTTAATCCCCATTTCTTTTGCTTTTTGTTGAACATCAAGACCAAAAGTTTCATCTACTAAAATTGCAGGTTCTCCTCCGGTTATCCCAGATTCTTTAGCTTTTATGAAGCCATCAAATATAATATTTTTTAGTTCAGTAACCTTATTTGACTCTTCTTCGGTAGGCTGTCTTCCTTCAACCCCTAAAAGACCCTTAGTTATAGTTCCCCTGTGGTCAAAAGCTAATATATATAAATCTTCCGAATAACCCTTCATTTTTCTCCTTAAACTTTTTCTTTCTGGCTAGTTCTTGAGTACACAACTAAACCTATCAAGATAAACAGTACTAGATAGAGTATATTATTTTGAAAGACTGAAGAATTTTGTATCTCTTCAGAGTAAAGGTTTGAATAAATGATTCCTGGATCTTCTTGGGATTGTCCTATTTCAGATAAAGTATTTAACAAGTCAACTGTGCTGGCTCCCCAGTTGTTTGCTAAGTTTTCATCTAAAAAGAAGACATTTCCACTTTGTACCGCAGTAATCTCCCCCCAGCCAACTCTTGTAGAGAGGTCTTTATTCAAATAGTCAGAATGACCTACAACAATCAGATTTGGATTGGAAGCCAAAACCTCTTCTTCTGAAAACTCAGGATATCCACTTCCAAATGGATCTTCTTTTAGATTAGCAACATTGTTTATTCCCAGAAGATTATAGATTTCGCCTATAAAAGAATTCTCATTTATTGTGTATATTCCATAAGTAAATCCAATCTCATGGAAAACAGTTATGTTTTCTGATGAAAAGTTTTGTATAATCTCTTCAACATCTCTTTGCATCGCTGAAACAAGTTCTAATGATTCATCAGATTTGTTTATTAATGTTCCAATTTCTTCGATTTGTGTATAGACATCTTCGAAATCTCTTGCGGGAGGTAGTAAAGCATAGTTTATTTCTAAACCTTCTAACCCTTCAATGATTCCATTAAAATCAAAAGCTACTACTACAAGGTCAGGATTCAACTCGATTAAATCTTCAGCAGTTACAGTAAATGCATCTATTTTTTCAATAGGTAGTTCTGTTTCTGAAAATGAATCAACCCCGACTAAAAGACTTTCACCTCCTAGCGCTTGGATAACTTCTGTGTGTGTTGTTGATAACGAAATAACTCTTTGTTCTATGCTCGACTCTTCAGAGCCTGTACACATCGTCATCAACGCGGCAAGAATTAGTATCTTATATTTCATAATTTCCTTTCTTACCACGAGAAAAGATTGATACTCCATTCCTTCTCTCGAGGATTGTTGTTTTAATAAAACTAAAAAGGCGACCTGACTTATCTTTCGAATTACAGTTGCGGGACAGTGTTAGAATTTCACTAACTTCGCTTTTTAATTTCTTTGTTTAAAGTATGTTAGCAAATTATTCTTTTTCGTCTTCTTCATTTTTAAGATTTTTTAATGTGTTCGAAAAAGTCATCAACATAGTTTCTTTATTATCTTGATGTTCTTCTTGAGTGTTTTCTAAAGTTTGATTTTGTGCATCATTATAAGTTTCTTCAAGTACCACAACTTCGATTCCACCAACTAAGTCTGAGACTAGGTTGTAGAAGAAAGCTCCAATTGTTGCCAATGCTGTTTGTGTTAACAAATAAACAGTTGCTAAAAATACTACAGATGAAAATAAAGGTTCGATATTCCCTACGAGCGATGCATCTTGATCGAGTAGAGCCAATCTTCTAGCTATGTCTTCTAATCCTTGTGGAACACCTGCGTTAACAAGTAATACCCAAAGGATTGAAAATCCTAAAACTATTGTGAGGGCAACTATAAAGTTTAAAACAAAGGTTACCTTCAAGACCGTCCATGGGTCTATCTTTCTGATAATTCTTCTAACTCTATTAACTCTTACCATTTTCAATCATTCTTTATGGGGATAAAGGCAGAGATTTCTTCTTCTTTAGCAAGTTTCATTACCTTTACTCCCTGAGCTGCTCTGCTCATTTTTTTAATTTGCTTCACAGCACATCTTATTGCTGTTCCACCAGTACTCATAAGCATAACCTCAGTATCTTCATCAACCGAGCGTGCTCCAATTAAATCTCCCTTAACATCTGTGACTTTTAAAGCTTTAACACCCATTCCACCCCTACCTGCCTTTCTAAATTCATCGAGGTTTGTTCTCTTTCCATATCCTTTTGCAGTTATGAATAATAGAGTTTCATCTCTAGATGTAGCGGCACCAACAACCTTGTCTCCTTCACGGAGTTTTATACCCCTAACACCCATCGCAGTTCTTCCTTGTGGCTTAAGATTATTTTCATCAAACCTAATGGCCTGACCTTTTTGAGAAACTAATATAACATCTTCTTTACCTGAGGTAGTTTTTACAGAAACAACTTTGTCATCTTCTTTTAGTTTTATAGCTTGTAAAGATTTGTAATTTGAATCAAAGTCTTTAAATGCAGATTTTTTAATTGTGCCCTTTTCAGTCATGATGAGTAAAAATTTCTCAGTTTCATAATCTCTTGTATCAATAATTGCTTGGATTTTCTCATCCTGAGACATTGATAAAACATTATGAATTAAAGACCCTTGTGCGGTTCTAGTTGTCTTTGGCAATTCGTGAGCTTTAGCTCTATAAACTTTTCCTTGATCTGTAAAAAATAATAAATATGCATGTACTGATGTAGATAGCAGGTGTTCAATAACATCCTCATCAGATGAGGCTGCTTTTACACCTTTACCACCTCTTCCTTGTTTCTTGTAGGCAGTAGAGGGGACAGCTTTCACATAACCATTTGAAGAAACTGATACAATAATTTCTTCATCTTCAATTAAATCTTCGATTGAGACTTCGCCAACATCTGGCACAATACGTGTTCTTCTTTCATCGCCAAATTTTTTTGTTATTTCTTCTAATTCTTCAACAAGAATATCGTCCTGTTTTTTTCTACTTTTAAGAATTATTCCAAGTTCTTTGATTGTTTTTTTAAGTTCTACTTTTTCCTCTTCAAGTTTTTCCCTTTCTAGGGCGGTTAATCTTCGAAGTGGCATATCAAGAATGTGTGATGCTTGAATTTCAGAAAATTTAAATTTTTTCATTAAAGAGTTTCTTGCTGTTTCTGCGTCTTTAGATGCACGTATAACCTTTATAATTTGGTCTATTTTATCTAGAGCTAATATTAAGCCTTCAACAATATGAAGCCTGTCTTCTGCTTTTCTTAATCTGTATTGAGTTCTTCTTTGTATCACGTCGATTTGGTGTTCTATGTAATAATTAATTAATTGTGGTACAGACAATACCTTTGGAACACCGTCAACAAGTGCAACTGAATTTACTGCAAAAGTATCTTGTAATTGTGTTTGTTTAAAAAGATGGTTGAGAACAACTTGTGGAACAGCATCTCTTTTAAGTTCGATGACCAGTCTTGTACCGTTTCTATCACTACTTTCATTTCTTAGATCTGAAACGCCTGATAGTTTTTTATCTTGTACTAGTGATGCAATTTTTTCCATTATTCTATCGATTGACGCTTGATATGGAAGTTCTTTTACAATGATTGCAGATTTACCTTTTCCAAGTTCTTCAACATCTGCAACAGCTCTTAATTTAATAGAGCCTCTACCTTTTAAAATTGCATCTTTAATTGTTGGAGTATCCACGACAAGACCTCCAGTAGGAAAATCAGGTGCTTTTATTATTTTTAAATAATCTGAGGGTTTTGGATTTTTTGTATTCAGTGTGAATTTAACAGCCTCAGTAATCTCTCTTAAATTATAAGGAGGCATAT
>Ga0257110_1000252_pt1 | contig 27733 bp, 33 predicted proteins | sample LP_taG_7_FD_190184 | JGI IMG/M metagenome (GOLD analysis project Ga0257110, IMG submission 190184) | Marine microbial communities from Northeast Subartic Pacific Ocean, Canada - LP_J_2015_P26_10m | ecosystem: Environmental > Aquatic > Marine > Oceanic | place: Canada: Northeast Subartic Pacific...
GATGTTTTAATAATTCAACATTAGTTAAAGAACAAAAATCAATTGAATATTTAGGTTGTTCAATTGATTTTTTCATACAATATTTTCAAAATAAAATGGATATTGCAAATGTTGATAAAGAAGAGAAGATGACATTTGATAACATTCATATTGATCATATTAAACCAGTATCAATGTTTGATCTAAATAATAAAGAAGAATTCTTAAAATGTTGTCATTATACTAATTTACAACCATTGTTAGCAAAAGATAATTTAGAAAAATCAAATACTTGGGATATAACAGATGAAATAGAATGGAATACTAAACTTATGGAAAATCTATCTATATAAAAAATGATATCATTTATAATTTTATAATTATAAATGTCATTAGCTGTAAAACGTTTTAATATTGTTAAAATGATCTTAAATAAATCTATATTTAATGAAAATATTATACATATTATCCTAACAGAATATTGGAAAGATTTAAAAAATAAACGTAAAATATTGTTAGATTGGATTAATATAGAATGGTTATCATGTGACATATTATCAGCAAATCCAAATGCTATAGATTTATTAGAAAATAATAAAGATAAAATAAATTGGTATATGTTATGTATTAATCCAAATGCTATAGATTTATTAGATGACAATAAAAACGAAATATATTGGGAAAGTTTATCATCAAATCCAAATGCAATAAAATTATTAAGTAAAAAAATACAATTAGAAAATACATTAACAAAAGAAGAATTATATTATTTAGAAAATAAAATAAATTGGGATGCATTATCAGCAAATCCAAATGCAATTAATTTACTTGAAAATAATATAGATAAAATAAATTGGCCTATATTATCTGAAAATCCAAATGCAATTAATTTACTTGAAAATAATGAAGATAAAATAAATTGGAGTGCATTATCAGCAAATCCAAATGCAATTAATTTACTTGAAAATAATATAGATAAAATAAATTGGAAATATTTATCAAAAAATTCAAATAATATTGATTTACTTAAAAATAATAAAGATAAAATTCATTGGCCTTTTCTATCTTTAAATTCAAATGCAATTAATTTACTTGAAAATAATGAAAATAAAATTAGTTGGGTTTCTTTATCAGCAAATCCAAATGCTATAGAACTTTTAACAAATAATCAAGATAAAATTAGTTGGATTGCTTTATCTTCTAATCCAAATGCTATTGATTTAATTAAAGAACGTATAAAATATGAAAACACTTTAGAAATAGAACAATATTATAATTTAAATCACATAGATTGGTATAAATTGTGTTTAAATCCAAATGCTATAAATTTATTAAAAGAAAATCAAGAAAAAAATGATTGGTATTATTTATCTTCAAATCCTTCAATATTTGAAGATGAACCTATGCCTAATTTATAAATTAAATAAAATTATAAAAAATGATATATTTATATATTTTTATATTTAGAGAAAACATTCTATAGAGACACCTTCTATAGAGAACACATTCTAGAGAGAACACATTCTATAAAAACATATATTTTTAAAGAAAATGTCCTTGGCTACAAACAGATTCAATATTGTTAAAATTATTCTAAACAAATCTGTGTTTGACGAAAATGTTATACAGATTATTCTAACGGAATACTGGAAAGATCTTAAAAATAAACGTAAAGTTTTATTGGACTGGATTAACCTTGAAAAATTATCTTGGAAATATTTATCTGAAAATCCAAATGCTATAGATTTACTTAAAGATAATAAAGACAAAATAGATTGGTTTCAATTATCTAAAAATCCAAATGCTATGCATTTATTAGCAAATAATAAACGTAAAATTGTTTGGGATAATTTATCTTTAAATCCAAATGCTATACATATATTAGAAAATTATCCACATAAAATTGTTTGGAATAATTTATCTTTAAATCCAAATGCTATTCATTTATTAGAAAATAATTTAGATAAAATTGATTGGTTTTTGTTATCTAAAAATCCAAATGCTATACATATATTAGAAAGTAATCCAGATAACATAAGTTGGTTTCAATTATCTAAAAATCCAAATGCTATAGATTTATTAGAAAATAATAAACATAAAATTGATTGGGATAATTTATGTTTAAATCCAAATGCTATACATATAATAGAAAATAATCCACATAAAATTGATTGGGATAATTTATGTTTAAATCCAAATGCTATACATATATTAAAAAATAATCAAGATGAAATTGATTGGTATTATTTATCTTTAAACCCTTCAATATTTGAAAATGAACCTATGCCTACTATTTAAAAAATTGATAACTATTTATTTTATAATTATAAATGTCTTTGGCTACACATCAATTTAATATTGTAAAAAATATCTTAAATAAATCTATGTTTGATGATAACATTATACATATAATTTTAGATTTTTATTGGCAATTATTAGATAATAAAAAACAAGTTTTATTAAATTGGATTGACTATAATAAATTACATTTTGATGAATTATCAGCAAATCCAAATGCTATTAACATACTAAAATCAAGAATTAAATATGAAAAAAGATTATCAAAAAAAAAATATAATAATTTAATTTATTATAAAAAAATTAATTGGTCTAAATTATCTGAAAATCCAAATGCTATTCAATTATTAGAAGAAAATAAAGATAAAATTAATTGGTCTAAATTATCTGAAAATCCAAATGCTATTCAATTATTACAAGAAAATAAAGATAAGATTAATTGGTCTAAATTATCTAAAAACTCTAATGCTATTCAATTATTAGAAGATAATAAAGATAAAATAGATTGGAATAAATTATCTTCAAATCCGAATGCTATTCAATTATTACAAGAAAATAAAGATAAAATAGATTGGTCTAAATTATCTAAAAACCCAAATGCTATTCAATTATTAGAAGAAAATAAAGATAAAATAGATTGGTATAGTTTATCATCGAATTCAAATGCTATTCAATTATTAGAAGAAAATAAAGATAAAATAGATTGGTATAGTTTATCATATAATTCAAATGCTATAGAAATATTAAAAAATAATAAAGAATTTATTTGTTGGTATAGAATATCATTAAATCCAAATGCTATAGAATTATTAGATAAAAAAATACAAAATGAGAATCAATTATTAGAAAATGATTATGAAAATTTGAATTATTATGATAGGATATATTATTTTTGGTTATCTCAAAATCCAAATGCTTTAAGATTATTGAAAGATAATCAAAATAAAATTTATTGGAATACATTATCATATAATGTATCTATATTTGAAAATGAATCAATGCCAACATTTTAAATTTATTATAAAAATGATATCAGGAGTAATTTATTAGCAAATACAAATGCTATAGATTTATTGAAAGAAAATCAAAATAAGATAGATTAAATGAAATAAATTGGTCAAGTTTATGAAAAAATCCATCAATATTTAAACATAAACAAATGCCTATTATATAAAAATAATAAAAATGTTAAATGTATATTAATTAATTTTTAGATATAAAAAATAAATTATTATTTTTGATAATCTTAATTATTTTTAAATAATCATTATATTTTAAATTATCTAAATTATATTTATTAATTTCATTTAAAACTTTATTATTATTTTTATATAATTTTTTATAATTTATAATTTCTTTTTTATAAATTTTTATACATTTATAAAATGCATATTTATTTAATTCTTTTTTAAATTTTGAATTTATAAAATTATTTTCTAATTTTTTAAATTTTTTATAATCAATTGTTTTATAATATTCTTTTAAATTTTTTTTTTTTAAATTTTTATATTTTTTTTCAATAAATAATTTATCTTGAATTGTTTTAGAATTTTTTATATCTTTAATATAATTAATATTTAAATTGTGTTTAATTGTTATATATTTTTTATGTGATTTTGAATTTTCAAAATAATTAGTAATATAATTTAAATATATATTACGTTCATTTTCAAATTTTTTATATAATTCATTACTATTTTTTTTTTGACAATTATTAATTTGATCTGATATTTTAAAAATTTGTTTAATATTTTTTTTATTATTTTTAATAATTTCTTGATTTTTTATAAATTTATAATTATTCATTTTAATAAATATAAATAAATTATTTATATTTAATTAAATCATATAAAACAATATTAAACAAATAATATTTAAATGTGGTGTGAACATAATCGTCGTAAATGTGATTGTAAATATTGTGGACTTAGTTTTTGTAAACATTATAGAAAAAAAATAAGATGTAAAGATTGTGGTTTTGAATCTAAAAAATGTATTCATAATCGTCAAAAACAATATTGTAAAGATTGTAAAGGTAGTAGAATATGTATTCATAATCGTAGAAAATCAATTTGTAAAGAATGTAATGGTAATCAATTATGTGTTCATAATTTACAAAAAAGTAATTGTAAAGAATGTAAAATATATATATATTTTATAAAAAATGAAGAAATTCTAAATTTATAAAAAATGATAATTTATTTTATATTAAATAAATGTCAATAGCTATAAAAAAATTTAATATAGTTAAACTTTATTTATCAAAATCAATTTTTCATGATATAATAATAAATAAAATTTTAACTTATTATTGGAATATTATAGAAAATAAAAGTAAAATTTTATCAAATTGGGTAAATCAAACTCGATTAACTTCATTAATTTATAAAAATAAACATATTTTAAATTTTATAAAAAATAATAATCCAACTAATATAGATTGGAATATATTATGTATGAATCCAAATGCTATAGATTTATTTAAAAATAATGAACACAAAATTAATTGGGCTATATTATCAAAGAATACAAATGCTATAGATATTTTAGAAAAAAATAAACACATGATACTTTGGGATCAATTTTCATATAATTTAAATGGTTTAAAATTAATTAAAGAAAGAATAAAATATGAATCTAATTTAACTGTAAATGAATATATTAAATTAAATAATAAAATTAATTGGGCAGCTATATGTAAATCTTCAAATCCAGAAATTATAAATTTAATAAAAGAAAGAATAATATATGAAAAAAAATTTAAAGAAAAAGATTATGATCTTTTAAATTATAATGAAATATTAAATTGGTCAATTATATCTCGTAATCCTATAACAATTAATATTTTAAAAGAAAATGTTAATAAAATAGATTGGAGTGAATTATCAAAAAATACAAATGCTATTGAAATATTAAAAAATAATAAAAATAGTATTAATTGGATTAATTTATCTAATAATAAAAATGCTATAGATTTATTAAAAAATAATTTAGATAAAATTGATTGGAGTAGATTATGTTCTAATCCAAATGCTATTGAATTGATTAAAGATAGAATAAATTTTGAAAAATATAATTCAAATACTTATGATAAAAGTAATTGTATAGATTGGGATGAACTTTCTTTAAATCCAAATAGTATTGAAATATTAAAAGAAAATAAAAATAAAATAAATTGGTTTAAATTATGTTTAAATAATAATATTGAAAAAACTATAGATCTTATAAAAGAAAGAGCTTTATATGAATTAAAATTAAATAATGGTATTACAAAATTAAATTGGAATTTATTATCTAGTAATCCTTTAATATTTGAAGATGAACCAATACCTAAAATATAAAAATGATATATTTATTAATATTCAATAAATGTCAATAGCTATAAAAAAATTTAATATAGTTAAATTTTTTTTAAATAAAAGTATTTTTGATGATAATATAATACATAAAATTTTAATTTATTATTGGAATATATTAGATAATAAAAATAAAATTTTATTAGATTGGATTGATATTAATAAATTAAACTGGAATACTTTATCTCGTAATAAAAATGCTATTAATTTATTAGAAAAAAATCAAGACAAAATAAATTGGGGTTATTTATCATTAAATAAAAATGCAATAAATTTATTAAAAGAAAATCAAGATAAAATAGATTGGTATTTATTATCTCAAAATAAAAATGCAATAAATTTATTAAAAGAAAATCCAGATAAAATTAATTTTGCTCAATTATGTGATAATTCTAATGCTATTGATATTATTGAACAATATAAAACAAAAATATGGGAAATGCCTTTAAATCGTAATAAAAATGCTATTAATTTATTAGAAAAAAATCCTAATTATATTATTTGGAGTGAATTATCAAAAAATATAAATGCAATTAGTTTATTAGAAAAAAATCAAGATAAAATCAATTGGTATTTATTATCTCAAAATAAAAATGCAATAAATTTATTAGAAAATAATTTAGATAAAATAAATTGGTTTATATTATCAATGAATATAAATGCTATAAATTTACTTGAAAAAAATTTAGATAAAATAGATTGGCAGTTGTTATGTTTTAATAAAAATGCTATTAAAATTATTGAAAAAAAATTAGATAAAATAGATTGGAAAATGTTATCATTAAATCCAAATGCTATTAATTTATTAGAAAAAAATCAAGATAAAATTAATTGGGAAGCATTATCTCAAAATTCTTCAATATTTGAAAATGAATTAATGCCTATTATATAAAAAAATAATAATTTTATATAAATAATGAAAAAAAATCAAAAAGTATTTTTATATACATCTATATGGATTTTAATACCATTATATAATTCAAATAATATATTATTTAGTTTTTCATTATTTTTTAATTTTTTATTTTCATGTTTATATTGGATATATTATAATAATATTTTTCATAATTTTGATAGATTTTTTAGTATATTAACATTAATTATAACTAAAAATATATATATTATACCAATATTATTTATATTTTTATATTATGGAAAAAATGCAATAATAGAAAATAATATTAATAAACATATTATATATCATTCAATATTTCGTTATATATCTTTTTGGATTTGTTGTTATTATATTAATCATTATAATATTACTATATTTATATTTTATTCAATAATATATATTTTTCATATAATATTTATTTTTAATTTATTAAAATAAAAATGGTATATATTTTATTTTGATATATAAATACATAACGGATAATAATGTACATCTATGTAATAATGATATATGAAAACATATCAATAATATATCAATTAGACTATAAACAATAATATGGTATAATAAATAATTTTATAAATAATTTTTGAATCTATAAATAATTTTCTTAATTTTAATTTTTAATTTCGTATTTTTTTCTGAACTATCTACATAACTATAATAATAAAAATATTGTTATTTTATATCTCTGATTATTTTCGATCATATCGTTCTGATAAATTATATACTCGTGATCATATGAAAATTGTTTTTGATAAAAATAGCTTTATGTGTGATCATATTTTTATTGATAAATATATATATGTGATCATATTTTTATTGATAAATTATATACTCGTGATCATATTTTATTTTTATTGATAAATATAGTTTTTAATATGATCATAATTATATTGATAAATATATACATATGATCATATTTTTATTGATAAATTATATACTCGTGATCATATTTTATTTTTATTGATAAATATAGTTTTTAATATGATCATAATTATATTGATAAATATATACATATGATCATATATTTGTTGATAAATATCATATGTTATTTTGAGTTCGCGATTAAGATATTTTTAAGTTCGCGATTAATATATTTATAGTTTTTGAACATTCTTGAAAAATGTACTAATTATTATTTATATGAAAATAGATTGAGTTTTGTTATTAAATCTAAAGAAGATTTACCTATATATTTATCATATATACCTAAATTATATACTTTATTTTGAAAATAATTTGATTTTTAAATTCTTAAAAATATTATTTTGATTATATAATTATACCAATATAATAATAAAAAATATTATAAAAACTATAAAAAAATGATTAAAGATTTAATTTTATAATCAAATGTCTTTAGCAGTTAAAAAATTAAAAATTGTCAAAAGAATTTTAAGTAATTCTATACTAAGTGAAAATATTATAGAATTAATTTTAATTCAATATTGGAAGTTATTACCTAAAAAAAAAATATTATTAGATTGGGTTGATTATAATAAAATACATTGGTGTAATTTATCTAAAAATACAAATGCTATTGATTTATTAAAAAAACAAATTGAATATGAAAATACTTTATCTAAGAAAGAATACAATAATTTAAGATATTTTAAGAAAATAGATTGGGATTATTTATCAAATAATATAAATGCAAAAAAATTATTAGAAAATAATTTAGATAAAATAAATTGGTATGAATTGTCTAAAAATATAAATGCTATTAATATTCTTGAAAATAATTTAGATAAAATTGATTGGCAGTTGTTATGTTTCAATGAAAATGCTATTAAAATTATTGAAAATAATTTAGATAAAATTGATTGGGAATGTTTATCATGGAATATAAATGCAGTTCATATTCTTCAAAATAATTTAGATAAAATAAATACTATAAATTGTTTAGAAGGTTTATCATCTAATTCAAATGCTATTCATATTCTTGAAAATAATTTAGATAAACTTGATTGGGTTGCAGTAGCTGGAAATATAAATGCTACAAATATAATTAAAAATAATATTGATAAAATATGTATCAATCCTGTTGCATTATTGAACTTATCAATAAATGAAAATGCTATTCATATAATTGAGGATAATTTAGATAAAATTGATTGGAATACATTATCTTCTAATATTAATGCAATTAGTTTATTAGAAAAAAATCAAGATAAAATAAATTGGTCTAATTTATCATTAAATACAAATGCAATTAGTTTATTAGAAAAAAATCAAGATAAAATAAATTGGAATAATTTGTGTCTTAATAAAAATGCTATTCATATTCTTGAAAATAATTTAGATAAAATTAATTGGTATAAATTATCTGAAAATTCTTCAATATTTAAAGATGAACAAATTCCTATTATATAAAAAATGATTTAATATTAATATTATAATTAAATGTCTTTAGCAGTAAAAAAATTTAAAATAGTAAAATTAATTTTAAATAAAACAATATTTAATGAAAATATTATAGAATTAATTTTAATTAAATATTGGAAATTATTACCTAAAAATAAAATATTATTAGAATGGATTGATATTAATAAATTAAATTTTTTTTATTTGTCATTAAATATAAATGCTATAGATTTATTAAAAATAAATAAAGATAAAATAAATTGGATTAATTTATCTAAAAACATAAATGCTATTTCATTATTAAAAGAAAGAATTATATATGAAAATAAATATTCTAAAGAATTTAGTAATTCATATAATAAATATTATAAAGAAATTAATATAAATTATGAATTTTATTCTATAGAAAATAGAATTGATTGGATTTATTTATCTAATAATAAAAATGCTATAAATTTATTAAAAGAAAATCAAGATAAAATAGATTGGAATGAATTATCATTAAATAAAAATGCTATAACATTATTAGAAAATAATTTAGATAAAATAAAATGGAATAAATTATCAGAAAATAAAAATGCTATAAAATTATTAGAAAATAATTTAGATAAAATAAATTGGAAAAATTTATCTAAAAATAAAAATGCTATAAAATTGTTTGAAAATAATTTAGATAAAATAAATTGGTATTATTTATGTCAAAATAAAAATGCAATAAAATTATTAGAAAATAATTTTGATAAAATAAATTGGTATTATTTATCTCAAAATAAAAATGCAATTGATTTATTAAAAAATAATAAAAATAAAATAAATTGGTATGGATTGGTATTTAATAAAAATGCTATTAATATACTTGAAAAAAATAAAAATAAAATAAATTGGAATGAATTATCATTAAATAAAAATGCTATAAATTTATTAAAAAATAGAATTAAATATGAAAATAAATTATCTGATAAAGAATATACAGAATTAAAAGTATGTAGTAATTATTTAATAAATTGGAATAAATTATCAACAAATATAAATGCTATTGAAATATTAGAAAAAAATCAAGATAAAATAAATTATAATTGGTTATCAATAAATCCTTCAATTTTTAAGGATGAAGATATTCCAATATAAAAAATGATAATCATTTTAATAATAAATATAAAATGAATAAATTATTTGATAATTTACCAATTGATGTTCAAAATGAAATATATAAAAAAATAATTTATGTTCAAAATAAAGAACTTCTTAAAGAAATTGAATCAACAAGATATTCATCTTGTTATCTTGAAATATATAAAATATATGGTAAAGAAAAAAACCCAATTGGTCTTAGTTTAAATAAAACTCAATTATTTTTAAAAAGTAAAAATAATCATGTTCAATCTGAACAATTAGGTATAATTATAAGTGATATTATTGATAAAAATAAATAATAATTTTATTTATAAATTATCAATAATTTTTTTAATATTATAATTAGGTATTAATATATTAATATCTAATTTTTCACGAGTAGTAGGACTTATAAATTTTTTATTTTTAAATAATTCAGTAATAGATTTTTTATCATATGTATGTCCATCACTACATATTATGGGATCTTTCATTAATTCTAAAGATATTGGACAATATAATTCAGGTGGTATTTCTTTTTTTTTGATGAATGTTAATTTTAAATTATTACCTTCATAAAATATTAAACGTTTTTTTGAAATTAATTTATTATCATTCCAAATACATTTAAATCCAGTTCCATCATTATATGTTATTGTCCCTGGTCCATTTTTTCTATCTTTTTTCCAAATAGTATCAATACTATAATTATTTTTTGAATCATAATATATACCTTTATCTTCTTTTAAACCATCATAAAAATTGCCAGTATATGTATCATTATTATTATATTGAATAAAACCATCACCATTTCTTTTATTATTAGTAAAATTACCAATATAAGTAAAAGCTATTTTATTATTTTTTTTATCATAATAGAAAGAAAAATTACCTTCTCCATTAAATAAGTTATTTTTAAAAGTGCCTTTATATTTTATATATTCATCTTCATATATTCCTTCATCTGTTTGTTGATTAAATTTAAAAATTCCAATTCTTTTATAATTTTTTGTTATTAAAGTGCCTGTACCATGATATAAATTATTCATCCAGTATCCATCATATTCTGGAATTGTTTTTGATATAGCTAAATTGAAATATTTTCCATAACCTTCTTTTAAACCATTTTTCCAATTACCAGAATATATAATATAATTATTTTTATTATATAGTATACCTTCACCATTAAATTTACAATTAAATATTTCACCTTTATATATTATTTTATTATTATAATAAAATGTTCCATTACCTGTTAAATAACCATCATTAAAATTACCATCATAATATAATTTATCATTTTTTTTTAAAATACCTTTACCATGAAATAATCCATTTTTTATTTCACCTTCATATTTATAAACATCATATTTTAAAATACTTGTATTATCATAATATAAATAATTATTTGATATATTTTTAAAAATTGAAATACCATTTCCATTTGGTAATCCATTTACCCATTCACCAGTATATTTTATATATTTTTTAATACAAATTCCAAAACCATGTGGTAAATTTGTTTTTTTATTAAATTCACCAACATAATATTTTTTAATTTGTTTATGTGTTTTTAAAGATCTATAACTAACTTTTAAATCACATAAAAATTCAAACATTTTAAATTTATTTTTATAAATATATCATTTTTTATATTTATATTAAATAAAAATGTTTAATAAAATAAAATATAAATTATTTTTAGAAAATATTGCTTTTGCATATTTAACAGCTCAAAATATTGATAAATATTATGAAGATATATTGAAATATATTATTGAAACACCATCTAAATATTTATTGGATTTAACATTATTTAAATTATCAATATCATTTAGTGATTTCCCCCCAAAAATTGAATTAATTGAAAGAAATAAAAAATCAGAAAATTTGCAAAGTATATTGGCAACTCATTTTAATTTACCACATTTTTTATTATCTACATTTGCTAATTCTAAAGAATCAAAATATTTTAGATTATTTCTACTAATATTAATAAAAGCAGAATATACTACTTTTTTATTTAGACCATATATTGAATCACATGAAGTTGGTTCTGGACATACATTTAATTTAGGTGAAAACAATTTAATGAATTATATTATTAACTTAATAACTTATGATAAATCATTGAAAACTATAATTAATAAAAATTTAAATAAAATTATTGAATATAATATAAAATCTTCATCTTCATCTTTATCTTTATCTTCATCTTCATCCGATAATTTATTTTTAAAAGTAGATTTTTTTATTAAAAGTAAAAAAATAGAAAATATAAAAAAAAAAGATAATTATAATTATGATTCTTTAAAAGATGTTTTAGAAGATTTTTTAAATTTAAACAAAACTAAAAAATTAAATAGATTATATAGATTAAAATATTTTAAAAATTCATTAGAAATAGATTTACAACATCAACCATATATTAATCCATTAATAAAATATAGCAAAAAAGAGAAAGAATCTATTAAAGAATTTATGAAAGAATCATATCCAAATATTTTTTGCAATGCTAAAAAAATATGTAAAAATAAAAATAAAAATAGTAAATTATTACCCTCTATTATTGATAAAATAATAAAATCTTAAATTTTTATAATAATAAATCACAAAATTTTTTATAATTAACTATATTATCTAATGAATTTTTATTATCTATAAGTTGATGTGGTAATTTACCAGCTAAATTATACTTTATAAATGCTTTATGTATAACAAATGGTATATTTTTTCCTAATATTTTATTATTATCAAATAATTTTTTAATTTTTTTAATAATTCTATACATTTATTTTTTGCTAATTCTATATTTTCTAAGTTACTTAAATATCCATTTGTTTTTGGATTTTTAATTCTTTTTAAATTATTTTTTTAAATTCTTTAAAAAAGTAATACATTGTTCTTTATTTAATATTAAATGGTGTTTTATATATAAAATAATAATTTATTTATTAATATTAAATGGATAAAACACCAATTGAAATTAAATTAATGAATGATTTAAAATTTATAATAAATTTACATGAAGAAAAATCTAAATTATTATATAATTCAAAAAAAATTGTAAAAAATCAAGAAAAATTAATAAATGAATATATAAATGAAATAAAAAAAAAAGATAATATAAATATTGAATTAAATAATAAAATAAATGAATTAAGCAATAAATTTGAAAATAAAGATATTTATAGATTACATATTATATAAAAATTAAAATGGGAATTGGTAAAAAATGTATTATTAAAAAATGTAATTTAGAAGCTTCTTATAATTATAAAACTTCAAATATTCGTAAATATTGTAATAATCATAAAAAAATTGGTATGATTAATATAGTAAGTAGAGAATGTGTATTTCCAGATTGTTATCATTTAGCTTTATATAATTACAAAGAATATTATGGATTAGGAAAATATTGTATAAAACATAAACTTATTAATATGGTTAATGTTTCTAATTTACCATATTGTTTAGAATGTGATAAAAGAGCATCATTTAACTATAAAAATAATAAAAGACCTTTATATTGTGTAGAACATAAAGAACCTAATATGATTGATGTATCATCCAAACAATGTTTAAAATGTAATAAAAGACCTTCATTCAATTATAAAAATGAAAAAAAAACACTTTATTGTAAAGAACATAAATTACCAGATATGATTGATATTAAAAATATAAAATGTCTTGAATGTGATAAACGTGCTTCATTTAATTTCAATTATGAGAAAAAACCAGTATATTGTAATACACATAAATTACCTGAAATGATTAATGTTGTTAAAAAAACTTAGTAATATTTATTTTTTAAAATATTTTTTAGATTCTTTGTTATAACCCAATAATATTTTATGTCTATAAATTAATATTTTTCGAATATTTTCAATTGTAATATGATTTTCATCAGGTGAACCTGTAGGTGAACCTGTAGGTGAACCTGTAGGTAAACCTGTAGACGAACCTGTAGGTAATTTTTTAATAGATTTAAAAAAATAATCAATTTCATCTATTTTATTTTTATAATCTTCAATTTTTTTTGGTAATTCTTTAATTAGTTTTTTTAATTTCAAAATGATATTTTCATCTTTCTCATCTTCTTTAAGTTTTACTAAACATTTATTAAAATTACGTAAAAAAGATTTTGAATCTATATCATACCATGTTATATTTTTTAAAAACTCATCAATAAATAAACTATTAATAATATGTACTTTATCATTTGAAAAACTAATAGAATTTCTTTGTTTAGTACATATTTTTCTTACTTTATCACAATGATATTTTATTTTAAATTTATTTAATTTAGAGCAATCATTATCATCATTACATTGTTTTATATTTGAAGTTTTTAAATTTGAAGTTTTTGACATTTATTATATATGTTATATAAAAAATGAAATGATATCATATAATATATATAATTATATGTTTGATTTAAAATATTATAATAAAACTTTACATAAAATAGAATTTGAAAAATTAATTAAATCAAAAGGATTAATTCCAATTGAAGATTTATCTCCATTAGGAGGATTATGTTATAATCCAGAAACTATTAATAAAACAAAAAAATTACTTAATTTAGATAAAAATAAAATAGTATTTTGGAAATTAATTAATGAAATTGATAAAAATAAAATAAAAGAAAATTTAATAAAAAATGATAATGAAAATTTTTATAATATTGATTATAAAAAATTTATAAAATCTGAAAATAATGATTTATTAAAATTAATTGATAATTTTCAAAAAAAATATAATAATTCAAAACATTCAAATTTTGCATATATTCAATATAATGATAAAATAGCATTTCCTTTTGATATTAGTTATAATGTATTAAAAATTCCTTTATTTAAATTAATAGATAATGATATAGAATGTTCAGTATGTTTAGAAATGGATAATTTTAAATATACATGTATGTATTGTTATACAATAGTATGTAAAAATTGTAATGATTTATTAAAATCAGAATGTTCAATTTGTAAAAAAATAATAGAGATTGATAAATTTTAAATTATATTATAAATATAATTTAATACAATAATAATAAATATTATAGTAATTATACAATATAATTTTGTAAAATTATCATTATTAATTAATCCTAATAGGTTAAATAATATAATATTTAAAAAACTATATAAAAGTAGTAATTTTGCAATATTTTTTAATATATATTTTTTGGATGTATAAATTTTATTTGATATATTATATAATACTAAAGCTATAGATAATGAAACTAAAGAATTTCGATTACTTGATAAAATATCTCCTAATGTTATATTATACATTTATTTATTATAAAGATAAATGTTTTATTTTAGGAATTACTCTTGTAACTGAATTTTTTAATTTAGTTTTTCTATCTTCTTCAAATATTTTTTTAATTAATTCTTCTCCTGATAAATTATTAAATTCTAACATTTTATTTTTAATATCATTAACTTTTAATGGTATAATACTTTCTTTTTGTCTTGCTTTTATTTTTGAATTATCTATAGATATATCATTATAATCATATTTAAACATAAAATTTTGAATATAAATATTTAATGTAGATTGAAATTTTTTACGTTCTCTAATAGCAATTGATAATTTTTTAATTTGTTCATCTAATTTTAACCATTCTGACATTTTATTTTTAAAATCATCTAATTCTTCTTCAGATGGATTTTTTAATTCTAATGTAGAATCAATTAAATTTTCATCAATATTTGACATTTTTATAATTAAAATATAATTTTATCTTTAAATAAAACATTTTGATAAAATATAATTAAATATATTTTTAATAAAATTATTTTGAATTTTTAAATTATAAGTTTCAGAATTATGAATTAAATATTCATCACCAATCATTTTATTAATTAAGTTTTAAATTAATTAAATCGTTATATATATATGGTATATTATTAATATTTATATATATATTAATTAAATAATATCTTAAATCATCACAATATAAAATAACTAAAGGTTCGTTTAAATAATTTTTATTTAAATAAATATCACATGTATTAAAATAATCTTTAATATCTCCTCTTTGTATTTCTTCTAATGAATTATAATGTGCTCTATGTCTAATTATTATAAAACTAATATTAATTAATTCGGATGCTGCATATATATCAGCATGACCAGTATTAATATTATCAATAATATTACTAATTAATTCTTCTTTTTTTTGATTTTTGATTATATAATCAATTATTATTTTATTATTTGTTTTATCACTTTTATTTAATATTTTACAAATATTTTTTTTATTATCAATTATTCCTAAAAATGATTCTATATTTTTTTCATTATTTAAATATAATTTAATAAAATATTGTCTATAATATTTAATATCTTCTAATTTATTTGTAGAATTTGTAAATATTATTAATTTATTAAATAATTTATATAATGAATCATTATTATAATTTATACTATTAATATATTTAATATTATATTTACTAAATTTTAACCATTTATTTGGTAAATTTTTTAATTCTCCAATACATATATCAATATCTTTAAAAATTAAATTATTAATTGAGTTTTTATTAATATTATTACCTTCGTTATATTTATAATAATCTGTTATATATTTTGTTGGTAATAAAATCTTTGGAATATTTGTATTATTTTTAAATATTTTATTACTAAATATTAATCTTCCAAATTTATTTTCTTCTACAATTTTTGACATAAATATTTTATTAAAATTGAAACTACTATACCATTTATCAATATCTTTATAATTATTAATTTCTTCTAATAATATTTTTATAATTTTTAATTCATCAATATTTTTAATATTTTTAATCCATTTATCATGATTATCATAATTTTCATATATATATTTTGCTATTTTTAATATTGATTTATTTTTATTATTTTCATTATTTAATATAATTGTATTATAAAATAATATAGCATCTTCATAATATTTTAATTTAATTTTATTATCTATAATAAAATTAGAATCATCAATTTTATTTTTTAATTTAGTATTAATTTCAATATTATTAATATCTTTATTAAATAAATATTTATCATATAATGATATATTATTACATTCAATAATTTGAATTAATTTTGATAATATTGAAGTTTTTAAATTAGAATTAAGTGTTAAAAATAAATTATTATTTAATAATAATGTTGAAATAGTAATATTTGTATTTAATAGAATAGATTTAATTTTATAATTATCTAATTTATTTGAATTAACATATGAAATATAAGATTTTAATAATTCTAATGTTTTATTATTTTCAATATTATTACATAAATTATTAAAAGTTGATAATTTATTATCATTATCAATTCTTAATATATTTTTTTCTAAATTTTGTGATTTCATAATAATAGGTTCATATACACCATTATTATCATATATACATATATATGTTTTATCTTTTATATTTACTAAATTTTCTAAATCAATATATGAAGAATAAAACGGGCATAATAAATGTGATTGATTATTTTTGAATTTCCATACATATAATATATCTTTAAATAAAATTGATATTATTGAATATATATAATGTGGATTATCAATTTTATTTAATTCTAAATATTTTATATATCCAACAAAAGAATACCAAATTTTATTTTTAATATCATTATTAAAATCAATATTTTTTTTATAAAAATTTTCTTTAATTTTATATTTATTTTTTATATTATTTGATATTTTTAAAAATTCTTTTATTATTTCACCATTTTCTAACATTATATAATCATTAAAATCTATTTCATTTAATATTTTATTTATTAATTGTTTTCTTGATAAATTATATATATAACAAATAACATCAATAATATCTCTTTTATTTTTATCAATTTCAATACCTTTTCTAAATACACATAATGTTTTCTTTTTTAATAAATTATCTTTACAATTAGCATCTTGATTTAAAAAATATAAAATTTCTTTTGGAACTGTTGCATATCTATTCGGTTGAACTATATCATTGTTTGTTAATATATATTCAATTTGACTATTTGATTGTATTTCAGTTATTTCTTTTTTTTCTTTATTAACATGGCAACATGGTTTTTCTATATTTGTTTTTTTATCTATTTTTTTTATTACTAAATGTTTTTCTAATGGATTTTTTAATCCTAATGTTGGACTTTTTAAATATAAATTTACTGGATTTTCACCATTTTTACATCCTTTTTCTTTATTCATTAAAGGTGTATCATCTTCGGGACACCACCATCTTGGACAAAAATATATATTATCATTTATTTCTACACTATTATCAACTTCTTTACTATAATCATTAAATCTTTCTTTTGTCATTCCCATTGGTTGTCTATCTTTTAAACAACTTCTTGCATAACCATCCATAAATAATTTTGAATCTAATGTTTTTAATATTGCTATTTGGCTTGTACCTCCACCACTTAAACTATTATCTGAATCATTATCTGTTATTATATCTAAATCTTCTGATGATGCAGATTTATTTGATTTTGTTTCTATTCTTTTTATTGATGAATCTTTTGTTTCTTCTTTTTCTTTTTCTTCTTCTTCTTTTTTAATTGGTTTAGATGTTGTACTTATATTACATAATTTTGATAACCAATATATCATATATTTTAATTCTAATGATGTTGATATATAATCTATATCAAATATTATATTATTTGATCCTGATTTTGTATTGTAATTTAATTTAAATGTTGTTAATTCTTTTTTATAATTTAATTTTATTATATTTTCTTCATTTTCATTTTCATTATTATTTATACCTATATTATCTATAATATATTCTATTTCTTCTTTTGTTTTATCTTTATAATATTTTATTAATTTTAATATAATTTCTTCTTTATTAAAACCTTGATTTAATAAATTTTTTATATAAGTAGTATTATCAATTATTATATTATTTGTTATTGTTCTTAAATATATATAATCTATTTGTTTTATTTTAATTTTATCTATTATATCTTCATATATATTTATATTTTTATTAAATTTATTTATTGAAAAATTTGATTTATTTAAAATTATTTGACATTTTATATTATTTTCTTTAAAAATAATTTCATTATCACTTTGTATTATTTTATTTATTAAATTTTTTATTTCTTCTAATTTATTATTTATAAATTCAAAATTATATTTATATTTTAATTGTAAATTAAAATTTATTATTATATTTCCAGTATTTTCTATTTTTATTTGATAATAAGACTTGTTATCTAATCTATTTAATATTAATAAACATTCATTATTATATATATTATTTTCAATATCTAATAATGGTATATTTTTAATATACCAATTTTTTACAACATTATATTGTTTATTTAATGTATCATATATCCATACTATACAATCTAATTCTTCATTATTATTTTTTAATATTTTTTCTGTATCTATATTTTCATAAATATATTTTATACTTTTTGTTAATTTTACTTTAGTTATTAAATTATAATTTATTAAACTAATTGAACTAAATTTTATATTATCATTTTTAGATAAATTTATTAAATTTTTATTAAATATATTATTTTTTTTAATTTTATTATTAAAATAATAATTTTTATCTAATTTTTTTGGTAAATTTATTAATTTTATTAAATTTATTTCTTTAAATAAAAATATATCTAATGAATATGTATATTCTATATTAGGTGGAGCTACTTTTTTTTCTAATTTATTATATAAAAATGGATTTATTGATGGTTGAATTATATTTGTTGTAAATTCAATACTATTTTTATTATCAATATCCCATATATATATATCTGTTGTTTCAAAGAAAAAATATAGTTTTTTTATTGCTTCACTTATTTTATCATCTTGAAATATATTTTCAATATAATGTATTTTTTTTTTTTTATTTTTTATCCATTCTATTATTTTTATTTTTTCATTTGGATTTATATACATATCTTTATTTACTTTCTAATGAAATAATAAAATATGTTACTTGAAAAATTTAAAAGACTTTATGAAAAATTTGAAAATAATGATAAAAATGAAGAAAATGAAGAAAATGAAGAAATTGAAAAAAATACAAAAGAAAATGATATTTTTAATATTAATTCACCTTATTTATGGATTATGATTAGTATATTTATTATTATTATTATATTTGTTATTTTATTATTTTTTTCAAATAATACTAACAAAAATGAAAATAATAATAATGATAATAATAATAATTTATATTCCAATAGTTTAACTAATAATAATTTATATCCTGATAATTTAACTAATAATAATTTATATCCTGATAATTTAACTAATAATAATTTATATCCTGATAATGAAACTAAAACTAATTTATATCCTGATAATGAAACTAAAACTAATTTATATCCTGATAATGTAACTAAAAATAATTTATATCCTGATATTTTAAGTAATAATAATAATATATCTAATAATAATAATATATCTAATAATAATAATAATAATAATGATAATTATAAAAAATTATTATTACCTGAAAAAAATAATTAAAAAATATATATAAAGATATTTTTTTATTTGAATAATAATGAATACAGAAAATAATGAAAATAATGAAAATAATGAAAATAATAAAAATTTAATTATAAAAAAAAAAATTATTATTGCTATACCTGGTGATAATTTTTCTTCTAAATTTTTAATTGCATGGACAGGATTACTTAATACTTTATGGGAATCTGGTAAATACGATGTTACTATTTCTCCAGGAATTTCAAGTTTTGTAACATTTGCAAGAATGCAAACTCTTGGATTAAATAATTTAAAAGGATTTGATCAAAAACCTTTTAATGGTATTGATTTTGATATTTGGATTACTATCGATTCTGATATAATTTTTACACCAGCGAATGTTATTAAATTAATTGAATCTACAAATGAACATAATGTTGTTTCTGGAATATATAGAATGACTGATTTAAAAAATTTAGCAACTGTTGTAAATTGGGATATTAATTATTTTAAAAAAAATGGTAATTTTGAATATCTTACTGTTGAACAATTAGATGAATATAATAAAAATAATAAAAATAATAATTTTATGAAAGTTTCTTATACTGGTATGGGTTTTATGGCTGTAACTAAAGAAGCATTATATTCAATTACATATCCATATTTTAATTCAGAATTACAAGAAATAATTGGAAATGATGGTAAAATTATTCGGGAATTAATATCTGAAGATGTTGCTTTTTGTAAAAATTTAGAAAAAAATGGACATCCTATATATATTATTACTGATTTAAGAGTAGGACATGAAAAAAAATTACTTATTTAATTTTTATATAAAACTATATTATTATTATTATAATAATATGGAATACCAATTTAAATTATTTTTAACTTCATTATATAATTTAGAAATTATAATTAATAAAAATAAATTAATTAAACCATATTTATTTTTAAATAAAAATAAAATTAATTTTTTTAAATTTATTAATAAAGATATTAATTCATTAATTAATGATTTTATTAACGATGATATATATTTAAATAAAACAAAATTATTAAAAATACTTAAATTAAATAAAAACATTTCTTTTAATAATTTAAAATTAATTTATAAAACTAAAATTAAAAATAAATATAAAAAAATGATTTATAAACTTAAATATTAAATAATAATATGGATTATTATAGTGATAAAAATGCTTATTTAGATAGTAAATATGATATTGAATTTACTTTACCACCAGTAAAAATATCAAATCATGCTAAATTAAGACAAAAAGAAAGAATACCAAAAACACATTTAGGTGAAAAAAATATTGATATAATTAGAAATAATACTATTATTACTACTATTATTAAAAATAATAATATTATTCATTCAAATAGTTTATATCAAGATTTTATTGAATGTGATAATAAAATTATTCCTAAATTTATTGGTAAAAAAGGTGGAAATATTAAAACATTATTGTATCGTGTTAAATCAATTACAAATGATAAAACTATTAAATATAGAATTGTTAAAATAAATAACAAAATTAGTAATATTATTATGAGCACTGATATTGAATCTAATTTATCATTTATTAAAAAAGAATTAAATAATTATTTAATTAATTTACCATTTATATAATAATATTTAAAAAATTATCTTCATATTAATTTATTTTATATAATAAATTTTGTTCTATTTTATCAATTAATAAATCTTTATTAAATTCATATGCATCTTTTCTATCATTTTTTATATATACATACAGAAATCCGCTTGTATCATCATCTATCCAATCACTATTAAAATAATACTTTAAATCATAATTTTTATTAATTTTTAATTTTAATAGTTCTATTTTAGTTTCAAGTTCTAATATATCTAAATATAATTCTTCATAACATTCTTCAAATATGCTATCCAATATATCATCTTCCAAACTATCAAAATATGACATTGATATATTTATCTTAATATATTATCATTTTTATATAAAAAAATGATAATATAATATATAAAATATATAAAATATGTATATTTTATATAGATTAAAAGAAATTTTAGAAGAAAATATAGATTATTCAAAAGATGAATTATTAAAAATAATTTATAATCAAATAAATTTATATGAATTACAAAAATCTTTATTTATTAAATTAAAATTAAAAGAAAATAAAGATATAAATATAGAATTAATTATAGATGAATATAAAAAAAAAAGAAATCTAATATTTAAATAAATGTCATTCAATAGATCAAAATATGATGATTGTACTTATAAAAATCTTTTAAATAGAAATGTAGGAGTATTAGGCTATATATTAGATATAAATAATCATGAACATGTTAAACCATGTAGACATCAATTAGGTTGGTTATCTGGAAATAATGTAAGTCATATTAAAGGCAATGTTATTGATCTTGAATCAGATTTACGTAATCAAACCAGATATATATCAAAATCTACTAATTCAGCATATATACCATCAAATGATGGTTTTATATATAATGATAAAACACAACCAATTAATACTAAACCGTTACATTTAAATGGTTGTCAATCTATTTCATATAAAGCTATATCATTACCTTATGATAATTTTATATCTAATAATAGATGTTAAATTTCTAAATCACATAAATTACAAATTTTTATATTATTTTCTTCTCTAATAGGAGCTTTTTGACTACATTTACATCTATTATTTTTGTTATTAATTATATCTTTTAATATAAGTAATTTATCATTTTCATGAAATAAAATTAATAAATTATTATATATAATTATTAATTTATTATAATCTAAATTATCAATATTATTATAAATATTATTTAAATAATAATCTAAATCTCTTTCTAACATTATTAACTATATATATTATATTTAAATGTCTTTAAGTTTGAAATTGGTTAATGAATATTAATTATATTAAGTTTTTTTATATATCACTACATGATACCATTATTAATTCATTTTTAAATGGTTTTTTATTTTTAATTTTTAATTTATAATTATCAATATAATTGTATATCCATTCTTTATTATTTATATTTTTTAATACATTTTTATAATTTAACATAAGTATATATTTAATTACTACATATGAATATATATTTGATATATTTTTTAAATCCATATTTAGTATATTTTCTGCTATTTTTTTATTATATTTTATTTCTTTATTTATATCAGTATTTGTAAATTTACATTGATATATTGTTGCTAAAAATTCTATAATTGCTTCATTATAATTAATAAATATTTTTCTATTAAAAATATCATTTTTATATATTACATCATCTAATTTATAAATATAAAAATGATGTAATATTTCATGTAAAATTACTTTACATATTTCTGAATATCTAAATATATATATATATTTATTTATATTATTATTTAAATAAGTATAACCACCGTTTATACTATAGTTTTCATCTATAAATTTTCTTTTTATATTATAATCAACTATTATTATATTAAAATTATATTTATTATTTAATTTTTTTAATAAAATTTTTATTCTTTCAATACATTTTTTAATTTTTTTAATTTTTTTAATATTTTTTTTAATTGAATAAAATTGAATATTAAGAAAATTATTATTATATTTAAAAATTAATTTAGTTTTTATAAAATAATTAATCATAGATTTATTAATAAATGTATTTTCATGTAATAAATCATTCATTATTAATTTATATAAAATAAATATAAAAAAATTAATTTTTTATTATTTAAATATTATATATAAATATTAATATAAATATTATAAATAATTTAATTATTTATATAAAAATTATATTTTTATTATTTAAATATTATATATAAATATTAATATGAATATTATAAATAATTTAATTATTATTATTATATAAAAATATAATAATATATAAATAAATATATTAATATTAATATTCATATTAATATTAAATATTATATATAATATTTAAATAATAAAAATTTATAGAATATAAAAACTGATACATGAAGAATATTTAAATGAATTATAAAAAAAAAATATATATAACAAATATAAAATGCAATCAAGTATTAAAAATGATGAATGTTCTTATGAAGAACAATTAATGAGATCAATGGGTCCGGGTTTATATACATTAAATACTTATGGTAATGATTGTACACCATGTGCCCAAGATGTAACCCCTGATCCATATTTTAGATATCAAAAATATGGTTCAAAAACTTGTCCTCCTGGAACTACTACAAATGATGAAAGTGAATTAAGAGGATTAAATTATAAAAATTCAAATTGTTCAACTGATAAATATTTACCTGGTTCATATTCTGCCTCTGGATGTAAAATTTATGGAAAATCTGAAAATTGTGGTAATTTTACTGAAGATACAAGATTAAGTAATAATGCTTGTAATTTAAAAGGAACCGGTATTAATAGATTTATTCCATGGTTTGCAGGATGTAATCGTAATCCTCAAGATTATCTTGCTTTAGAAGCATTTGATCATATACCTATTAATGTTAAAAAATTATTTAAAGAAAATCATGTTCCATGTTTAGAAAAACCCGATGAACAATTACAATTTATGCCAGTTGATACTAATTTTAATCCTATTTATAAACCTATTAAAAATGATAATAATAATCCTGCTAATTTATATACTTTTGGACAAAGAACTAATTGTAAAATTTAAATTTTATCATATTCCTTATTCATAAAATTATAAACATAATTTTTATAATCATCAACATTCCATTCTTTTTTACATTCTAATAAATTATATATGTTTATTACTATATCACCACTTTCACCATAAAATAATTTTAAAAAAGAACTCAACATTTCATTATTATACCATTTATGAGTTGGATCAATTTTATAATTTTTATATTTTATTATTATTGGTATTATTTTAAATTTATTTACAAATGAACCTGATTTAAATTTTGCTATATTTTTATTTTTTTCTATTTTTCCACATTCATCTGCAAATATACATAATATTTCTTCATTTTTTTTTCTTTTTTCAACATGTTTTTTTATATCTTTAACTGTATTATTTTTTTTTATCATTAAACTATTACATTTTTCTTCCAACAAATATTTAAAAAATGGCATTTTATTTGGTAAATTTTCATTAAATAAAAATGATATTGAACCTTCAGTAAGTGCATGTAATATAAAACCATCGAATAAACTTATATGATTACATACTATTAATACTTTTTCATCACTATTTAAATACTTTTTTAATATATCTAAATTATTAATTTTAATATTTGAAAAACCTATTATATATATTAGTATATAATTAAATAAATAAATATATTTTTTAATTATATCTTTTGGTATTAATAATATTAATAATATTAAAATTATATATATAATTAAAAAAATAATAAAACCTATTAACATTTTTATATATTAAATTATTTTAATAAATTACATAAAAACTTATTAATACATAAAGATTATTTAAACATTAAAAATTATAGATTAATGAATGTCTTTAGACGACGGCAATTTAGAAAGTCAATTAATTCAAGATCCACTTATTACTTTAGGCACAACTTCAAATTTTTTACATAATGTTTTTACCAATGAAATTAATATTGGTAAATTTTCTATTTTTGTTGATCAAAACCAACTTAAAAGAAAAAATACAATTACAAACGAAATTAATGAATTATCTGAAAATCTTATATCATTAGAATTAAGAAATTATAATAATTCTAATTTTAAAAAATTACCATTATTTACTAATTCTGATACTGTTCATCTTATAGATTTAACAAATGATTTCTTTCTTCCCAGCTCAAATAAAATTCCTTCACAATTTAGTGTTTATTCTATTATTAATCAAACATCTAATTATTTTCAATTCAAATATGATTATTTAGAATCTAATTTTAATTGGATTGAAAGATTTCAAACTATTAATTTAGAATATTTAGAAGAAAGATCTAATTTTTTAGATTTAGGTTTTAAAAGATTAACAGTTAGTTCTAATATTATATATGATACATCTATACAACTTGATCAAGGTTATAATTTTCTTTTAGTATTTTCTAATCAAATTTATAATGATATTGGAGAATTAGATCAAAGTCTTTTTGCAAGAAGATCAGAATTAGCTATAATTGCAGGAAATATTACTGATATTTCAGATAAATTATCAGATTTTGATAAATATTTAGATTCAATTACTGAAACCAGATTAATTATTGAAAATTTTCAAGGTATTTCAAATTTAGATGAATTAAGTGAAGAACAAGAAACTTATTTATTAAGTAATGTTAAAATTCAAATAGCAAATACTCTTGATATTAGTGTTAATATATTAAATGATCTTAGATTAGAAGCAGGTAGTGTTATTGTTGCTTTTGATATTGATTCAACTAATTTAGAAGGTGCAAAAACAACACAAGAATTAGCATCAAGAATTCAAAATCTTATTAATGATCCCGTTTTTAAATCAACTGAAATTGGAAGCAGTATTACTGAAATTAGAAAATCAGATTTACCTAAAATTATTAATGAAAAAGATCTTAAAAAACATTCTAATCATATTTTTAAACTTATTAATAATAATACTACATATTTTAATAACACATTTGATATTATTTCATCAGATATTAATATTACTAATTCTAATATAATTGATACTAATTACAAAATTGATTATTTAAATACAAATAATAAATCTATATTTTCTAATATTAATTCTAATATTTATTCATTAAATACTAAAGTTAATTTAAATTCAAATTTATTTTATCAACAGAATAATGATATTGTTTTTACAATAACTCAATCTATTGATCAAGTTAATTCTAATAAATTAGATAAATCTCAATTTAATCAATATAGTAATCAAATTAATTTAAATATTAATTTAAATTCAAATTTATTTTATCAACAGAATAATGATATAGTTTTAGCAATGACTCAAATTATTGATGACATAGATTTTAATAAATTAGATAAATCTAAATTTAATCAATATAGTAATCAAGTTAATTTAAATAAATTAGATAAATCTTTATTTAATCAATATAGTAATCAAATTAATTTAAATAAATTAGATAAATCTTTATTTAATCAATATAGTAATCAAGTTAATTTAAATAAATTAGATAAATCTTTATTTAATCAATATAGTAATCAAATTAATTTTAATAAATTAGATAAATCTAAATTTAATCAATATAGTAATCAAGTTAATTTAAATAAATTAGATAAATCTTTATTTAATCAATATAGTAATCAAATTAATTTAAATAAATTAGATAAATCTTT
>Ga0257110_1000254_pt1 | contig 27368 bp, 41 predicted proteins | sample LP_taG_7_FD_190184 | JGI IMG/M metagenome (GOLD analysis project Ga0257110, IMG submission 190184) | Marine microbial communities from Northeast Subartic Pacific Ocean, Canada - LP_J_2015_P26_10m | ecosystem: Environmental > Aquatic > Marine > Oceanic | place: Canada: Northeast Subartic Pacific...
GGACGACGTAGGTGGTGTTTATAGTTACACATCTTCTGGAAATGGCGGTTGCTTAATTACTGGCATTCAGCTTGAAGCTGGCTCCTTCAAAACATCAATTATCCCCACGTCCGGTAGCGCCGTAACGAGATCACCTGACATCGCAACTATTGAAGGTAATAAGTTTGCTAAGACCAACTTTCTTAGTTATAGCGAAAGGTTTGATCAGAGTCTATGGAGTAAGTCTGGAAGTTTTGCATCTAGTCAAGTTCCAAATGCTGCACTGGCTCCTGACGGCACACAATCAGCAGAAGAGTATCAAAACGCAGCGACTGGCACTAATAATGTTCAGCAAGGGACTACTGTATCCGCTCAACCTTACGTCTTTTCAGTCTATCTAAAGGCAAAAACTGTTAGTGATGTAGGTAAAAGTGTTCTTATTGGAGGACATTTGAGTGGGACCACACACCTCAGAGAAGCAGTTCAATTGCCATCTGAATGGACTCGTTTTACCAAGACAGGGACTCCGACTGCTGCTGCATGGGTTTGGGGTGTTGATGGGAGAACCAGTGGCACGTTTGCTGGAATCAATGTAACCAGGGAAGAATCTAGTTTTTACATCTGGGGAGCCCAACTCGAAACAGATTCTGAGCTAACCGAATACACCCCAAGTGTTGAATCATTTGTCAGTCGTGCAAGTAGTGCGACTTATGTTGATGATGCTACTGGGTTGATTAAGACGACGCCGGTTAATTTGCTTGCGTATAGTGAGCAGTTTGATAACATCTATTGGGGCAAGTATTCCCAAGGGACCGGCTCCGTCCCATCCGTTACGGCTAATTATGCGGTTGCTCCTGATGGCACAACTACTGCGACAAGACTTCAGTGTAATTTAAACGGAGGAACAACTTCATCAGACCATAGTTATTTAAGGAAGCAAGGTATCTCTGATCCAGGTGGAGCGGTTAGATCTATTTACGTTCGGTCTAATACGGGAGCAAATCAATCAGTTTATTTTACAAACTCACAGAACAATGACCCTACTCACACTGTTACCACTGAATGGACGAGATTAAGTGTTTACGATAGTGATGGCAATACTCAATTTAGAATCGGTTTGCGTGGCACCTATCCTGGAGATAATATTGATATTTTAATCTGGGGAGCCCAACTAGAAGAAGGCACCACAGCAACCCCATACATCAAAACAGGTTCCACCATCTCAGGTGCTGCCAGGTATGAGAACGGGGATCTGTTGTTGGAAGAGGCGAGGACTAATAAGATGCGTCGTTCAGACAACCTATCGGACAGTAGTACTTGGGCTCGTAAAGACGGAGCAACTTCATCACTTTCTAACATCACATCACCAGATGGTGTTAGTAATATGTGGCTGGTTGATCTCAGTGCTCAATCGGGGACAACCCAGAGTGGTTCAAGGGTTTACCAAAATTCGCTCAACTTCAACAATGTAGTTAATACTTTCTCCTTCTACGCTAGGTCTGTATCTGGTACTGGTACGTTTCCAGTTGGTTATTTTAATGGGTCTAATTATATTAAATTCTACGTAACTTTAACAGAAGAGACCCAGAGGTACGAGATCAGTTGTCCTTCTGGTATAAGTAATAATAGCCACAATATCTTTGGTTTTACTCGCCGTGGATTTACTCATGATGAAACACTTACCCAAGCTTATGTTTGGGGTTGCCAAGTAGAGGCTGCACCATACGCAAGTAGCTACATCCCCACAACCTCTAGCACCGTCAGCCGTGCAGCGGATGTATCAACCAGTGCCTTAGGTGTTGATAGTTGGTATAACCAAATCGAGGGAACAATATTCGTCGACGTATCCCCTCTAGACGGAGAAAGTGGTCGCGGTTATTTATTTAACAGGGGGAACTCAAATCAAAGACTGGGGCTTAATACAAGCGATGATAATACCTTTACGTTGTTCATGAGCAGAGGGGGAGCAACTTCCCTCTCCACGGCTCCATCTGGAATGCCGAAACCTATAAAAACCTGTCTTGCGTACAAATCTGGGTCAAGCCGTGGAGCCATTGATGGGGAACTAAAAATACTATCAACATCGACAACCACAGTGCCAAACAATATCAACCAAGTTGGATTGGGTTGTCAAAACTTCGACTCTACTGGCTTTTTGAACGGCCACATCACCCGACTTTCGTACTTCCCGACTCGTCTACTCGACGATAAACTTAAATCTATCACATCAAAACCAAATCCATATAGGCAGTCGATAGTTTATAATATTACAAATTCCGGTGGTACATTTATTTTGAGATCTTTCGGAACAGTAAATTATAATGTTAGTTGGAATGATGATGAAAGTTATGAAGAAAGCACATCTAATACGTTATCTCATACTTATTCTGCCGGAAACCATGTTGTTCGTGTGTATAGTAATGATGTTTATAGTCCGTACTTTAATAACGTCACTGCTGATGTAACTCAGATTACTTCTGTTGCTATTGGTAGTGGAGCTGATTTAGGAACTAGCTTAGACGCTGCTTGGAGAGGTGCAAGCAACATGACAACATTTGAATGTCCATTTGCTGTGACAAGTTCGGTTACAAACTTTTATCAGGCTTGGCAAGGATGTTCTGGTCTTACAAGTTTCCCGGTAATTGATACTAGCAGTGGTACAAGCTTTGTCAATACATGGAGAGATACATTTTTTACCGATTTCCCTAGATTAGATTTTTCAAGTGCAACTACTTTCAATAGGGCGTGGCTTCAGAGTAGAGTAGTGAACTTCCCACCTAACATGTTTGATACCACAGGAACTTTACATGGTTCATCATTCACATTTGCTTGGGTAAATTCAAGACTATCTGCTCAATCAATCGAGAACGTTCTTGTTTCTCTTGACACTAACGGGCAGTCTAACGTCAGTCTTACTATCAGTGGAGGAACTAACGCATCCAAGACTACTTGGAGTGCTGCTGCTAACACTGCCTACGACAACCTTACCACAAAAGGTTGGACCATTTCCTTTAACGCGTAATCAACTATGGGACCATTTACTGAAACAAAATGGGTCGTCTGTCACGGCCCTGGTGTTGTACACTTCTCGGAGATGTCTGCTGGTAGTTCCATTATGACGGGTCAACCTAACTGTGAAATCTTCGACAACGAACAAGAGGCTGTAACCCGTGCTGAAGAGCTGGGTTATGTGTTTACTACAGACGAAGAATAGCAAATTGCTTTAAACTTAAATCTATCACAACATAAACATGGAAAACGAAGAACTACTAGAATTTGTACCAACACCTGGACCATTTTTTAAGTTTGCAGATGAAGCAGCATGGTTAACTGCTGCTCGTACTGCAGGATTTATGATTGATGTTCCTGTATATGATGAGAATGATGAATCCACTGGTGAAACAGAAGCAAAATTAAATGCATATGCAGCAAATCATGCCATCGATGTTGTAGGAACAATCACCATTGGTGGTGAATGGGATGAGGAAGGTAATGAACTTGTAGCACCAACAGTGCTAGATGGATGGCATGTTAACTACCTCGGAGATCTTCCAGAAGGTTGGGAATCTTATGCAGTTACTCCATCAAGTCCATCAAGAGTATTCGCATAACTAAATAATTATTAAAAATCGTAGATAAGATGAAACTCATTACTGAAGAAATTTCAAACGTAAAGATTATTAAGGAAGGTAAAAGGGGACAACCTCAAAAACTATACATTGAGGGAGTTTTCTTACAAGGAGACCTTAAAAATCGTAATGGAAGAATGTATCCTATGGATACTCTTTCAAGAGAAGTAAAACGTTATTGTGAAACTTTTGTTAATAAAGGTCGTGCTCTTGGAGAACTTGGTCATCCTGATGGACCTACCGTAAATCTTGATCGTGTTTCACATAAGATTACTTCACTCACTCAAGAGGGTAGTAATTTTAGAGGTAAGGCACAAATTCTCAATACTCCTATGGGCAAAATTGCATCTTCACTTTTAGATGAAGGTGTGATGCTTGGTGTTTCTTCTCGTGGTGTTGGTTCATTAAGAGAAGATCGTGGTGGATGCAAAGTTGTAGGTGAAGATTTCATGTTAGCAACTGCTGCTGATATCGTTGCCGATCCTTCTGCACCTGATGCATTTGTATCAGGAATTATGGAAGGAAAAGAGTGGATTTGGGAAGGAGGAGAACTTCGGGTGCAACTTGCAGAAAGAACTCAGAAGAGAATTAATACTCTCGTTGATCAAAAAATTCTCGATGAACATAAGTTAAATTTGTTCAATGAATTCTTATCAAATCTTTAAATTATAAATAAATATATTAGTATAAAAAATCTAATAAAATCAAATGTCCGTTGGTAGCAATTTACAAGAAATGGAAAACGTAGTAACTAAAGGAGCTGCTGCATCTGAACCAATGCCAAAATCTGGAAGCAATGCTTCCGGTGTTTCGACTCCTGGTCAAACTGGCAATTGGGAAGATCTCGGTGGCCCCACTCCCGAAAACTATAAAGCAGATGATAATTCTGCTAAACTCGCAGAACCTAAAATCGCAACTGTCAAAGACATTGTGAATAGAGGAGCAAAACCTGCTGAACCCATACCTAAAGGTATGAAAGAAGAGGAAGAAGTTGAAGGGGAAGTTGTTTCAGAAGAGGAAGTTTCTGAGGAAGAAACAACCGAAATTGTCACAGAAGAAGAAGAAGTTTCTGAAGAAGGGTATGACATCGAAGAAGATGTTACTGCTCTTCTTCAGGGTGAAGATCTTTCGGAAGAATTCCAAGAGAAAGCACGTACCATTTTCGAAACTGCTATCAAGTCAAAAGTTTCTGAAATTCAAGAAGAAATAGTACAACGATATCAACAAACTCTTGAAGAAGAAGTTACTCTTATTAAAACAGAACTGACCGAGAGAGTTGATGCATATCTTGAGTATGTTTCTCAAGAATGGATGATCGAAAATCAAATTGCAGTTGAGCAAGGTCTCAAGACCGAAATGTCCGAATCATTCCTCACCGGAATAAGAGGTCTTTTTGAAGAACATTATGTAAGTATCCCTGAAGAAAAATATGATGTAACTGCCGCAATGGTAGAAAAATTAGATGAAATGGAATATAAACTCAACGAGCAAATTAAGTCTAACGTTGCTCTTAATCAAAGATTAGCTGAGTCGGTTGCTGATGTAATCTTCTCTGATGTCTCCGAAGGTCTTGCACTTTCACAAAAGGATAGACTAGCCAATCTTGCAGAAAATGTTGAGTTTGATAGTGAAAAAACATATCGTGAGAAACTGGTATCACTGAGAGAATCTTATTTCCCAGTAACTGGTTCTCAAAGAGATGAGTCAGAAACTATCTCTGAAGGTTCTGATATAACCACTCAACTACAAGTTAGTGGATTAATGGAATCATATCTCGATACTCTGACTAGAGTTTCTAAAAAGTGATTTTTTAATTATAAATCAAACTAAAATTTTTAACAAGGTAAATTTAAATGCAAGCTTTTAATGCTGAAGCTCTGCAGGAGAAGTGGGCACCTATCCTCAACCATGAGGGTCTCGGAGGCATCAATGATGCCCATAAGAGAATGGTTACCGCAGTTCTTCTGGAGAATCAAGAAAGAACAATCAGAGAGGAAAGAGAATTCCTTTCGGAAGATCCTACCAACTCTGTTGGCAACGACGGATATCAAGGTGGATCCGCAGCCGCTGGTCCTAATGCAGGTTTCGACCCAGTTCTGATCTCATTGATCAGACGTTCAATGCCTAACTTGGTCGCATATGACCTCGCAGGTGTCCAACCGATGAACGGTCCTACTGGACTGATCTTCGCAATGCGTTCACGTTACAAAAACAAGAGTGGTGCTGAAGCACTCTTCAACGAAGCAGATACCGCATTCTCCGGACAGGATGATGGGTATAACACCACTACTGGTGGTTATACTGCTCAAGCATCTGATGGAGCAAGTGTTGGTTTTGGAACAACCGCACAGAATGGCAACAATCCAGGTATCCTAAGTCCTAACTCTGGAAACAATTATGCTGTTGGACAGGGTATGTCCACTAGTGATTCAGAGAATCTTGGAGATGGATCTGGTAATCAGTTCAACGAGATGGCATTCTCGATTGAGAAAGTTACCGTTACTGCTAAGTCCCGTGCTCTGAAAGCAGAGTATTCTCTGGAACTGGCACAAGACCTTAAGGCAATTCATGGTTTGAATGCCGAGGCAGAACTTGCCAACATTCTCTCTACCGAAATCCTTGCGGAAATCAACAGAGAAGTCATCAGAACCATCTACAAGGCTGCTAAACCCGGTGCTCAGGCAAATGTTGCTACCAGTGGTACTTTCGACCTTGACGTTGATTCTAATGGTCGTTGGAGTGTTGAGAAGTTTAAGGGTCTTATTTTCCAAATCGAGCGTGATGCAAACGCAATCGCACAAGAGACTCGTAGAGGAAAGGGCAACATGATTCTGTGTTCCGCAGACGTTGCTTCCGCACTGACCATGGCTGGTGTACTTGATTACACCCCTGCACTCAATGCAAACCTGAACGTTGATGACACTGGTAACACCTTCGCAGGTGTTCTTGCTGGTAAGTATAAGGTCTATATTGATCCTTATTCTGCAAACGTTTCTGGTGATCAGTACTATGTTGCTGGTTATAAAGGTTCTTCACCTTATGACGCAGGTCTGTTCTATTGTCCTTACGTTCCTCTTCAGATGGTTCGTGCAGTTGGAGAGAACACTTTCCAACCCAAGATCGGATTTAAGACTCGTTACGGAATGGTTTCTAACCCATTCGCAGAAGGTGACGTTAGTGACCAGGGTCTTGGACGTATCAAAGTTAATTCTAACCGTTACTACAGAAGAGTTCGTGTTCAAAATCTCATGTGATCCATTGGATCCAAGATTTTCTGGACCTCCTTCGGGAGGTCTTTTTTTTTATGTCAATTACTATCGAATACGACACCACTACTAAATACAAATAAAAACAATGGCGTCTGCGTTTGGAAACCAAATAGAGAATAGAAATTTTCTATCACCTGTTGGGTTTAATTTTACATTAGCAAATTACCAAAAAGTTTCTTTCTTTTCTAATTCCGCAAGAATTCCTGAAATTACACTTGGAACTGCTATTTACCCATCACCTTTAAAAAGGTTAGATATTCCTGGAGATATTTTAACTTATGATGATTTTCAATTAAGATTCATGGTTGATGAGAAACTTGAAAATTATATGTTAATTCACAACTGGATGACTGGTCTTGGATTTCCAGAGTCACCACAACAGTTTAAAAATTTAATTACGAATGATAATGGTGTAGAAGATTATAAAGAACAATATACTGATGGCAGTTTATCTATTTTAAACAGTAATTATAATACTGTTGCTGTTGTTAGATTCAGAGACTTGTTTCCAGTATCATTAACATCATTAGACTTCGAAGCAGGAGAACCTGACATAAGTTACTTTACAGCATCTGTAACATTCAAGTATACTATATACGAAGTATTTGCTGCTGATGGCAGAACACCCTTATGAACCTTGATAAAATTCAGGAGATGTGGGAAAAGGATTCCCAAATCGACCCCGATAATCTACATGATGAATCATTAAAAATTCCACAACTTCATTCAAAATATTATACCTTATATAATACCATCACTCTTTTAAGAGAAAAAGCAAGAGGAACTTATAATCGTATAAAATTAGAAAGATATAATTACTACACAGGAAAGGCAACAGCAGAGGTTTATGCCGAAGAACCATTTCCGTATAAGGTTAGAGATAAAGAGGCATTACAGAGGTATATGGATGCCGATGAGAAGTTAATTACTATTGACCTCAAAGTTCGTTATTATGATGTGATGCTCAAGTTCTTAGAAGAAATTATTAAAACCGTTTCGAATAGAACTTTTCAAATTAAAAATGCAATAGATTGGCACAAATTTCAAACAGGTTTCAACTAATGCAACAAGAAGAAGGACACTATTATAATATTGAATTAAATATTCATGGTATTCGTCTCATTCATGAAGGTCTTAGACAAGCAGTTCAAAAATGGTCTGGTGGAGCACCCGAAGAACAAGAGAACTTAATTGCGATGAGAGATAATTTTTATAGACTTATTTTAGAACATCAGTTTGACAGCATGAACTAAATACTTGTAGGTGAACCTATGAGTTATGTCTCATTTGATTATATCAAAAAAGAATGAAGTATATTTGCAGGTTAAGGCAGAACCTCACGTATACTACGAATTATCAGATCAGTTTACCTTTGAGGTTCCTGGTGCAAAATTTATGTCCTCGTATCGTAGTAAATACTGGGATGGAAAGATAAGATTATTTAATACTCAAACCGGAGAAATTTACGTTGGGTTGTTAGATAAGATTACAAAATTTTGTGATGATCATGAATATACTTATGAGTTTGTAGATAATAAGTATTATGGTCTTCCTTTTGAGACGAATAATTTTATCTCAAAGGAAGGTGTAAAAGATTATATGAATGCTATTTGCAAGTATTCTCCGAGAGATTACCAAGTTGAGGGAGTATACGACGCCTTAAAACATAATAGAAAGTTGTTGATATCCCCAACTGCTTCTGGAAAGTCTCTGATGATATATGCTCTTGTGAGATATTATGTTGAGAAACAACAAAATATTCTGATAGTCGTTCCGACGACTTCGCTAGTAGAGCAGATGTATAAAGATTTTGCAGACTATGGTTGGGATGTAGGTTCATATTGTCACAAAATCTATGCAGGGAAGGAAAGAGAAACAGATTCTCAAGTCATTATTACCACCTGGCAGTCTATCTACAAACTTCCTCGAAAATATTTTGAAAGATTTAATGTAGTTATCGGAGACGAAGCACACCAGTTTAAATCAAAGTCATTAATATCTATAATGTCAAAACTTGCTGATGCAAAATATCGTTTTGGTTTTACTGGAACACTTGACGGAACACAAACTCACAAATGGGTTCTTGAGGGATTGTTTGGTGCTTCATACAAAATTATTCGTACCGAAGAGTTAATGGCAAAGGGTCATGTTGCTAAACTAGATATCAATGTACTTCTACTGAAGCACCCAGCACATAAGTTTGAAAACTTTGAGGAAGAAGTTCAATATATTATTAATCATGAACGTAGGAATAAGTTCATAAGAAATCTTGCACTAGATCTCAAAGGAAATACTCTGGTTCTTTTTGCAAGAGTTGAAGGTCATGGTGAACCACTTTATCACATGATAAATAATAATACGGTTGATGGAAGACAAGTATTTTTTGTTCATGGTGGAGTGGATACAAAGGATAGAGAAAAAGTAAGGGAGATTACTGAACAGGAAAATAATGCAATTATTGTTGCATCATATGGAACATTCAGTACAGGAATTAATATCAAAAATCTCCACAATGTCATTTTTGCTTCTCCATCCAAATCTAGAATTCGGAATCTCCAGTCTATTGGAAGGGTGCTTAGGAAAGGTAATAACAAGACCAAGGCAACTCTCTATGACATTGCTGACGACATATCCTACAAATCCAGGAGGAACTATACCCTTAATCATTTAATCGAAAGAATTAAAGTTTATAACGAAGAAAATTTTAATTATGATATTGTAAACATACCACTTAAAAACTAATGGGAGATGAATTTTACGCAATTATAAAACTAGTATCTGGAGAAGAAATATTATCTTTAGTTTGTTCTGATGAAAATAATGGAGATTCTGTATTAATTTTACAGAATCCTATTACGTTAAAAATGATAGAATCACCTTATGGTATTCACATTAAAGTTAAATCATGGGTGGAATTATCTGATGATGATTTTTTTATTATTAGACCAGACAAAATTATTACTATGACTGAAACTAAAGATAAAAAAATTATAGAAATTTACAATAATTACATTGAAGATGAAGAATACTCTACTGAAGAACACAAAGATAAAATTAAACCTTCTAGAAAGATGGGATACTTATCAACGGTAGAAGAAGCAAGAAAATCTCTAGAGAATATCTTTAAACTTGAAGATACTAAAGAAAGCTAAGCCTCCCTCTTTAACCCTAACAAAGGTATTCTACTGATAATCGAGGGTTCTGTCAAGCCCCCCTTAAAAGTGTGGTATAATTAATATAACTTATACTTTAAAGAGTAATGGATTATGACTAAAAAGAAATCTGAACACTATGTGAATAATAAAGAATTGTTGGAAGCAATAATCGTTTATCGAACTAAAGTAGAAAAATCTTACATGAAGACTTTCGATAGAGACCTTACAGAACAACCAAGACAGGAAAGAGGTAAGAGATGGGAAGGTAAACCTTTGATTCCAAATTACCTTGGAGATTGTTTTTTAAAGATTGCTACTCATCTTTCATATAAACCAAATTTTGTGAACTACATGTTCAGGGAAGATATGATTTCTGATGGTATCGAAAATTGCGTCCAGTACATTCATAATTTTGACCCAGAAAAATCAAAAAACCCATTTGCATATTTTACTCAAGTAATTCACTTTGCATTTGTAAGGAGAATTCAAAAAGAAAAAAAACAACTAGATATTAAAACTAAAATTATCGAGAGAACTGGTTATGATGAAGTTATGATGGTTGATGATAGCTTGCTTTCTGGTCATAGTTCAGAGTATAACTCTATTAAAGATGCAATTCAATATAAGAACCGTTAAATAATATTATTTTATAAATAGTAATAGTATTATACTCTTATGATGAATACCTTTATCGGAAACCCTTGTAGAAAGTGTGGTAACACTGAGAGATATCTCTCTGGTAAAAAACCCTGTGTAAAGTGTGTAAAAGAAAACTCACAACGCAGGTTTAAAAACGGAGACACTAAAAAGTGGGTCCAAGAAAATAAGGATAAAGTATATGCGAGAAATAATAAGAATTATCATTCGTTAACTAAGGAGCAAAAAATCTTAAGGAATAGAAAACAGCAACTATCTCTCTATGGATTGACCTTAGAAGACTATGATACTATGCTTGTCGAGCAAAATAACTCCTGCGCCATATGTAATAGAACTGTGGAGGGCAATCTATTCGTAGACCACAACCATAAAACTGATGGGGTAAGAGGATTGCTCTGTAACTCGTGTAACTTGGGACTGGGATATTTTTACGACAACGTTGACTTCCTTACCCAAGCCGTGTTATACTTGAAATCTACTTAATAAGAACCGATGAAGGTTGCGATAATAACAGATACACATTTCGGGTCAAGGAAGGGATCTAAGCACCTGCATGATTATTTTGAGAAGTTCTATGACGAGGTATTTTTCCCTACTTTAGAAACAGAAGGAATTGATACTGTGATTCATATGGGTGATGCCTTTGATAGTCGTAAGTCAATTGATTATCAAAGTCTTGAGTGGTCAAAGAGAGTTGTATTCGATAGACTACAGAAGTATGATGTTCATATGATTGTGGGAAATCATGATACATATTATAAAAATACAAATGAAGTTAATTCTCCAGGTTTGCTTTTATCTGACTATACTAACATTTCTGTATACGATGAACCTACAGAGGTAAATTTTGGAGAACTTAAAGTCTTATTCATTCCATGGATTAATGCAAAGAATTACGAAAATAGTATCAAACTTATTAAAAATACATCTAGCATATGTGCGATGGGGCACCTTGAACTTAACGGATTTAGAGCTCATCGTGGACACGTCATGGAAGACGGTATGGACAGCAAACTATTTGAGAAGTTCGAAAAGGTATTCTCGGGACACTATCACACTCGATCAGACAACGGAAAAATCTTCTACTTAGGAAATCCTTATGAGATGTATTGGAATGATGTAAATGATACAAGAGGTTTTCATATCTTTGATACGGAAACCCTCATCCATACTCCAGTCAATAATCCTTATAAATTATTTTATAATATCTATTACGAAGATACCAATCATAAACTCTTCAATTCAACTGAATATGGGAACAAGATTGTAAAAGTTATTGTTCGCAAAAAATCAAAACCAAAAGATTTTGAGAAGTTTATCGATAAACTTTATACTGCCGGAGTCCATGATTTAAAAATAATTGAGAACTTTGAAATTCAAGAGTCTGAAGAATTTGATATTGATGAAGAAGAGAATACACTTTCAATTCTAAATCGATATATTGAGGAATCTGAATTTGATCTTGATAAAAACATTATCAAAGGTATCTTCCAAGATTTGTATAGTCAGGCTTGCGAGGTGGAATAAAATGTTTGACCTTACTGGAACTCAATGGGACGATGATTGGATGTGGAGTCTTAAAAGAAAAAATAACCTTCTTTGGAAAGAAATTGTTATAAATGAATATATCAAACAGAATTATACAAATTTATCTAAAGAACAATTAATGCAGTGGTTTGATATGGATATTAGATAATGTATCTTCTAACTCTCAAAGATGGTAAAGACGATGGTGCTTATGCCGTTCAGGATAATCACGGACATAAAGTGTTATTTTTGTTTGAAGAAGAAGATGATGCCGAAAGATATGCTATGATGCTATATGACGAAGAAGATGCTGATATGAATGTTGTAGAAGTTGATGATGAACTTGCTATTAAAACTTGTAAGTATCATTCATACAAGTTTACTATAATCACTCCTAATGACATTGTGATTCCCCCTAATAATGATAAGGAATAGGGTATTATAAATAATGGTAAATATTATAACACTTTATGGAAAAGAGTTGCAATAAATGTGGTATTGTAAAACCAATATCTGATTACTATGTAAGGAAAAAGGGCAGCAAGGGGCAAAATTTATATCACGGGCAATGTAAGAAGTGTTTAAATGCTTTCAACTTAAAAAAGTATTATGGAGCAACTGAAGAGCAAGTATTAAAAAGAAAGGAAAATAATCTTCGCATACACTTAAATCGTAAATATGGATTGACTTTAGAAAATTTTTCTGCTATGATATTGAAACAAAATAACAAGTGTGAGATATGCTCGTTCGATATGAAAGATGATCCTCAAGTAGATCACAATCATATAACAAGTAATGTGAGAGGATTGTTATGTCGATCTTGCAATATGAGTTTAGGATTGTTAAAAGAGAATACTGAAACCCTTTACAAAATGATTTCTTACATTAACAATGATAAACTTTCAAAAGATTAGATATAAGAACTTTTTAAGTTCTGGCAATCAATTTACAGAGATTGACTTCCAACAACATCATACCAACTTGATTATTGGAACAAATGGTGCAGGTAAATCTACGATGTTAGATGCACTTACATTTGTATTATTCAATAAACCATTTCGTAAAATTAATAAACCACAATTAGTTAATGCTACAAATGAGAGGGATTGTTTAGTTGAGATTGAGTTTTCTGTAAATAGTCGTGACTATTTGGTACGTCGGGGAATTAAACCAAATATATTTGATATTGAGGTGAATGGTAATCCACTTCACAAAGAAGCAGATGATCGTGCCAATCAACGCATTCTTGAGGAGAGTATTCTTAAGGTAAATTATAAGTCATTCACACAAATTGTAATCTTAGGTAGTAGCACCTTTGTTCCTTTTATGCAACTCACAACTTCCAATCGTCGTGAAGTAATTGAGGACTTGTTGGATATTCGTATTTTCTCTGCGATGAATAGTTTGATTAAAGATAATATTCGCACCAAGAAAGAACAAATTAAATCTTTGAATATTAAGAGGGATAATCTCAAAGATAAGATGAAGATGCAGCAAGAGTTTATTGAAGAACTCGAAAGTCGTGGTCATGCGAATATTGATGCTAATGAGATAAAAATTGATAAACTCTTGGTTGAAGAAAACTCATACATGTTGAATAATGAAGATTTAAATTATAGAATGGAAACTCTTCAAGAACAGATGAGTGATGTCACTGGTGCTCGTGAGAAGTTATCAAAACTAAACAATCTTAAAGGTAAAATTTCTCAAAGGGTTGCGACCATTACCAAAGAGCATAAGTTTTTCACAGAAAATACGGTTTGTCCTACATGCACACAAGATATTAAAGAAGAGTTTCGTGTAAATAGAATTAGTGACGTTCAAAATAAAGCAAAGGAACTCAAAAAAGGTTATGAAGATCTTGAAGAAACAATCAAGTTCGAACAGGAACGAGAACGTCAATTCAATTCCCTATCTAAGGAGATTACAAAACTAACGCATGGCATTTCTCAAAACAATACTAGGATTTCCCTCAACCAGAGACAAATCAGAGATCTTGAACATGAAATTCAAACTATTACCAATAACCTACAAAACAGAAATACTGAGAATGAGAAATTAGAGCAGTTTAAAGACAATCTCCAAAAGACAATTGAATATCTTTCAGACAAAAAACAAGAAATCGTTCATTACGATTTTGCCTATTCCTTACTCAAGGATGATGGCGTAAAAACAAAAATCATCAAGAAGTATCTTCCATTCATCAATCAGCAGGTTAATCGTTATCTTCAAATGATGGACTTCTACATCAACTTTAAACTTGATGAGGAGTTCGGTGAAACCATTGAGTCACCTATTCACGAAAACTTTTCTTATAGTTCTTTTAGTGAAGGTGAAAAAATGCGTGTAGATTTGGCTCTACTCTTCACTTGGAGAGAAGTTGCGAGACTCAAAAATTCCGTAAACACTAACCTATTGATTATGGATGAAGTATTTGACTCTTCACTTGATGGATTTGGAACCGAAGAGTTCCTAAAAATTATTCGTTATGTGATAAAGGATGCTAATATATTCGTCATCTCTCATAAGTCAGACTTACATGACAAATTCCAAAGTGTCATCCGATTCGAGAAAGTCAAAGGTTTTTCACGTATGATGTCCTGATACACCAAAGAACAATGCAAGTCCCAAATAGATACCATCACTCCAAGAAAGAACAGAAACGAAAACTGAAACCTCAGGCAATGCGTTCCCGAAAGGAAGCACTGAGACACTTCAAGAACTGTCACATGACCTCCCCCAAAAAAGGAGGTTCTCTTGTATAATGAATTCGTCCACACAAAAAACTGATGACAAAAAGAAACTACGAATTCACAACTTCATTATCCCTCTCTATTGCAAGTGAACTTCAAAGAGTAGAAAGAATCAGGGAAGATAAGAAAATATATCGTGATATGAAAATTCAGTCTCTTCACCGTATTGTAATGTGGGTGAATGAAAATATTGAAAAGCGTATGGAGGATGAAGCATATCTTGAAATGGAGTGTGCAGCTACTGGAAAAGAGTATGAGATTGTATAAACTGTCCACCACCTCTTCACAGGGGTGGTTTTTTATTGTATTATGACCTCATAAGAAACAACCACATGTTTAATTTTTTCAAGAAGAAACCTCCAGTCCGCAAGTTTTGTTATCGTGCTATTACTAATAGCAAAGGAAAACTTGTGATCAGTAGTCCATATACTTCTATGTTGCATTTTGGTATTGGTGACGAGTTTAAGATTGTAGTGAAAGAGAGTGGTTTTGAGTTAGTTTATTTGGGAAAATGTTGGGACCACGATAATCAGAAACATTGGTTTGAAATAAACAAGGACCTAAACAAGGACGACTGGTGAACTGTCACATGACCTCCCCCAAAAAGGGAGGTTCTGTTGTATAATGACTTCATACATATACGGAACTAATGAATAAAAAAGTAATTCTCAATGTGTTTGACCACCTATCAAAGTGAAAAATTTTAAACCACAAAATTTTCTTGAAAAATATAACCAATATTTATTTTTCTATAATGGATACCTTTCCAATTGGGATGATACTCCCTTTTTAGATCCTCGTAGTAATGTTTTATATAACTGTTCTGAACAGTATATGATGCAAAAAAAAGCACTATTATTTAATGATTTTGATATTGCTAAAAAAATTATGACTAAAACTGACCCTGGGGATCAAAAAAACCTTGGAAAAAAAGTAAAGAACTTTGATAAACAAATTTGGAATAAACATGCAAGGCAGATTGTTTATGAAGGTTGTTTCTATAAGTTTACTCAAAATAAAGATGCCTATGAATATCTATTGAAAACCAAAAATTATTATCTGGTAGAGGCATCGCCATATGATACTATCTGGGGTATTGGTCGTGGCAGTAGTGAAAGGGGAATTGAAGATCCCAAATACTGGAGAGGGACTAACTGGTTAGGTCAAGTATTGACCCAACTCCGTGAAGATCTTTATTACAAATAAAACTAAACCACCTATCAAAGTGACCACCACCTCCTCACAGGGGTGGTTTTTTATTGTATACTACGTTCATACGAATCAAACCAATGACCGTCAGGCACGAAATCAAATCTCAACTTGCCAAACTTCTTGCCACCGAAGACCTTGTGGTAGAGAACAAGAATGTTGAGACTGCATGTTTTAATGTTCATACTCGTGTGCTGACATTGCCGAACTGGGATAAGGCAGGTAATGAGATATATGATATGTTGGTGGCACATGAAGTGGGACATGCACTTTATACACCAGATCGTGATTGGATAAAAGAATATAAGATACCTCCACAGTTTGTGAATGTGGTGGAGGATGTTCGTATTGAGAAAATGATGAAGCGTCGTTATGCTGGCATCTCTAAGACCTTCTATAAAGGATATAATGTTCTTGCCGATGAGGACTTCTTTGGTGTTGAGTGTGAAGATGTAAGTAAGATGAATCTTGCCGACCGTGTAAATCTTCACTTTAAGATTGGTAACTTTGTTGATATTCCTTTTGGTGAATATGTAGAGATGCCTATCGTTCGCATGATTGAGGGTTGTGAAGACTTTGATGATGTTCTGATTGCGGCACAGGCACTCTATAAGTATTGTCAGGATCAGATGAATACTGATACTAAGACTGATATGGATTCATTGGAATCGCAAAGTTCTGGTTCATCCGAAGAGCAGTCTGATGATTCTATGGAGCAACAGCAACCTGGAGAATCTGAAGATAGTGCTGATACCGAGCAAGACACCGAGCATGTTACCGAGCAAGACACCGAGCATGTTCGTCAGGGTGGAGAAACCAATCCCGAACCTAAAGTTGATACTATGGATTCATTACAGGATGCAATTAAAAAACTTGCATCAATGGATGGAATTGAGAATGTTTATGTAGAACTTCCTAAAGTTAATCTTGATGATATTATTGTTCCAAATAAAGAGATTCATGAGAGATGTAATGAATTATGGGATAATCCTCACGATCCTTATCTGTTCGATTATGTTGATGGTGAGTTTATGAAATTCAAAAAATCAGCACAGAAAGAGGTAAATTATCTTGTCAAAGAGTTTGAATGTAAAAAATCTGCCAATAGTTATGCTCGTGCTACTACCAGTCGCACTGGAGTTTTGGACTGCTCTAAACTTCACACCTACAAATACAACGAAGACTTATTCAAGAAAGTAACCACACTTGCTGATGGTAAAGACCATGGATTGATTTTTATTCTTGATTGGTCTGGTTCTATGGGAAATGTATTGATGGACACTATGAAACAGTTATTCAATCTTATATGGTTCTGTAAGAAAGTTTCTATTCCATTTGAAGTATATGCATTCACAAATGAATATCCATTAATGAGTGCTGATGGAGAACAACTTTTTCGTAAACGTCCATATGAGAAAAAAGATGGTTTGATGCAAATCAATGAATATTTTTCTTTGATGAATATTTTGTCACACAAAGTAAATTCTAAAACTTTAGAAAAACAACTAAAAAATATGTTCCGTCTCGCACAATATATTAGTGTTGGTGCAAGATATCCTATCCCTCATGGAATGGGATTGTCTGGAACACCCTTGAATGAAACGATGATTGCACTTCATCAAATTATTCCACAATTCAAGAAAAATACTAAAGTTCAAAAAGTTCAGTGTGTCGTATTGACTGATGGTGAGGGTTATGGACTTACTTATCATCGTGAGATACAACGTTCTTGGGACTATGAACCTTTTATTGGACTTGGAAGAATTGGTGATAATTGTTATCTTCGTGATCGTAAAACAGGAAAAACTTATTCTTTAGATTCTATATGGGAGGATTATACTGATATTTTAATTCAAAATTTGAGAGATAATTTTACTGATACTAATTTTATTGGTATTCGTGTTCTTGAGTCTCGTGATTCTCATCGTTTTATTAGTCGGTACACTTGGGGGGAACATGAATTGAGAACTAAGATTCAAAACCAGTGGAAAAAGCAGAGATCGTTTTCTATTAAGAATTCTGGTTATCATTCTTATATCGCACTTTCGGCAACAACTCTTGCAGGTGAATCTGAATTTGATGTATCGGAAGATGCTTCCAAAACTCAAATCAAAAAATCTTTTATGAAGAGTTTGAAGAACAAAAAAATGAATAAGAAAATCTTAAATGAGTTTGTGGGACTTATTGCATGATAAATATTTTTATCGTAATAGGTATTAAGAATGTCTAGATTTGGAGAGTTATTAGGAGGAAAAACTCCGACACCAGCTCCAGCAGCACCTGCTCCAATTGCAGTTCCTTTAAAACCAGTAGAAGCAATTGCTCCAGAACCTATTCAAGAAGTTTTTGAAAGTGATGTATCTATTCACGATATGTCTAAAAAAGAACTTGAAGAGTATGGTAGAACTGTTGGTATTGAACTGGACAGAAGGCACTCTCGTAAAAGACTGGTCAAAGAGTTGAAAGAGCATCTGACCAATTCTTAAACTGTCCACCACTCCTTCACAGGGGTGGTTTTTTCTTGTATAATAACTTCAGTTGAAACCAACAAAACAAGATCATGTCTCTTTCTTCTGAATACATCGTCACTTCATTACAGGAACTTTATGGAGAGTCTGTAACTGGTTCTGATATTCGTGGATGGTGTGCAATGAATGGTATTGGTTATCAGACAGTCACCAAAAAAATTAAAGAATTTTCAGTTGGTCATGGTAAGTGGAACCTGTCTATTCAAGAAAAACTTGAGCAGACTTATCAGGCACCTCCTGCTACGACTACTATTGAGCAAAATTTGATTCCTGATAAAGATGATACTTTCGTCAAGTTTGGTAACTTTGGTGATCTTAAAAAAATTATTCAGTCCCGTCTTTTCTATCCAACGTTCATTACGGGTCTTTCGGGTAATGGTAAAACGTTATCTGTGGAGCAAGCGTGTGCTCAACTTGGACGTGAACTGATTCGTGTAAACATTACTATTGAGACTGATGAAGACGATCTTATTGGTGGTTTTCGTTTGAGTAAAGATGGGGAAACATCAGTGACTACTTGGCAGGATGGACCTGTAGTGGAAGCACTCCAGAGAGGAGCAATCTTGCTACTCGATGAAGTTGACCTTGCTAGCAATAAAATCCTCTGTCTCCAATCCATCCTTGAAGGTAAAGGTGTGTTCCTGAAGAAAATTGGTAAGTATGTAAGACCAACAAAAGGTTTCAATGTATTTGCCACTGCCAACACTAAGGGTAAAGGTTCTGAAGATGGTCGTTTTATCGGCACTAATGTTCTCAACGAAGCATTTCTTGAACGGTTTCCAGTAACTTTTGAGCAGTCATATCCAACTCCTGCAACCGAACAGAAAATCCTTGAGGGCATTGCTTTGGACCTTGGAGTGGAAGATCGTGACTTCTGCAAACGTCTTGTAGACTGGGCAGACATCATTCGCAAAACTTTCTATGATGGTGGTATTGATGAAATCATCAGCACCCGTCGTTTGGTTCATATCATCCGTGCTTTTAGTATCTTCAAAGATAAGGCAAAAGCAATCCAAGTTTGTGTGAGTCGTTTTGATGATGATACTAAACAGTCCTTCCTGGAACTGTATGATAAGGTTGATGCTGACTTCCAAATGCCTGTGTCAGAAGTTATCTCTAATCCTTGTGCAGAAGTCTCGTTAACCTCTCTCATTTCTTGATGTAAATGTTCCGATTTGATGTAAGAAAAAACTGAATAAGATTTAGAGAGGGGTTGCAACCCTCTTTTTTTATGCTATAATCTAATCATGTTTAACTCTTGGTCCCTGCTTTATGATGAAATTTTAAAATGGATAATAACCCAAATATGAATGATATTATTTCAACTTCATCATCAACTCCTTGGAAATATAATGAAGAAGAGATCGTAAAAGAACTTCTTGACTATATTAGAGGAACTTATAAGCAACACTATGCTGCTAACGATCAAAATCTCCAAACTTTAGATTTTATTGAAGCAGCACATAATGATGGTGAAGCATGTTCTAGAGATAATATTATGAAATATGTATCTCGATACGACAAGAAAGGTACGCCACGTCGTGATATACTTAAGATCCTTCACTATGCTGTTCTTCTTATGTATTTCAACGACAAGAATGCAAAACGTGAAACATACCCCCAATAATAATGAAATTCAAAGAACGCACAATGAAACTGTCTGATAATGCACTTGCTATCCTCAAGAACTTTGCGGGTATTAATAACTCTATTCTTGTAAAGCAAGGAAACAAACTTCGCACTATTTCTGTGGCAAAGAACATTCTTGCCGAAGCAGAAATCAAAGAAGATTTTCCACGGGACTTTGCGATTTATGATCTCAACCAGTTCTTGAACGGTTTGAGTCTCCATCAGGATCCTGACCTTGACTTTAATCAAGACAGTTACTTGAGTATTAAAGAAGGCAAACGTCGTGTGAAGTATTTCTTTGCCGACCCAAATGTGATTATTGCTCCTCCGGAGAAGGAAATTGTATTACCGTCTCAAGATGTATGCTTCCAATTGGATAGTGTAACACTTGAAAAATTGACCAAAGCAGCAGCAGTATATCAACTGCCTGATATGTCTGCTATTGGTGGGAATGGTGTTATTAAACTTGTCGTTCGTGATAAGAAGAATGATACTTCTAACGAATATGCAATTGTTGTTGGTGAAACTAGTGATGAGTTTCAATTTAACTTCAAGGTAGAAAACATCAAGATTATTCCTGGTGCCTATGAGGTAGTGGTGTCCTGTAAACTTCTATCACAATTCACAAATACACAACACAATCTCAAGTATTATATTGCTCTGGAACCCGACTCATCATTCGGATGAAAACATTAACGACAATGAGAATTGTAGGTAGTGTTATGGTAATTGCTGCCTACTTTGTTGTTCTTCATGTAAATCTGACTTTTGGTGTCATTATGAATACAATTGCGGATACCATGTCGATCCCATATTTCATTAAAACGAAATCATGGGATATTGTTTTAATGTTAGGGTTCCTTTTGGTAATCAGTTTTAGCAAACTTTTAACATGAACATTTTTGTAACAGATTTTTCTCCAGTCAAGTCTGCTCAAGTTCTTCCTGATAAGCACATCGTCAAGATGCCCCTAGAGTGCTGCCAGATGCTCTCTATCGTTGCCTCTGACAAATGGGGGCATGGGTATGGAACTCTCCCTAAGACTGATGGAACCCCGTATGCGACCGATAAGGGTGCCTTCCGCAATCACCCCTGCACAATATGGACAAACGAAACTGAAGCAAATGCCCGATGGTTGATTCAACATGGTCTTGCACTATGCGAAGAGTACTCTAATAGATATGGAAAAATTCATTCATGTCTTCGTACTCTTGCACATGCAAATAAAATCTTCCCATTAGATGCTATTCATCAATCAAAACTTACTCCTTTTGTTCGTGCAATGCCTGAAGAGTTTAAGTTTGATATGAATATAAGTACCATCGAATCGTATAAGATGTACATTGCTTCTAAACCATGGGTATGCGATAATTATCTAAGATTACCAAATCGTAAACCTGAGTGGGTATGAATGGAAGAACAATATGGTTGGGATACCAAAGATGAGTTTCCAGATGAAAGCACTGAGTTTCCTTCTTCGAGAAGAGTTAAAACACTTTATCTTTACGCATTGGAGAATGGTGGATGTGTTATGCATGATGGATATATTCAAATTGGTATTATGAAACATAGTGTTGAGAAACACATGGAACTAAATCCTACCGTTAATTGGATTGTATCTTATTGGTGTCCTGATATATTTACTAACAGATACAAAAGAGCAACATTTCAAAAAACTGAAAAAAAATATGAAGGTAGTCCAAAGACAGATAATCAAGGACAGGGTATGGATTTAGACATAAAACCAAAAGGGTGTGATAAACTAAAGGACAAGTAGATTTGATTATGAACACAGACAGAACTGATTTTTTGTGGTGTGAACGTTACAGACCACAAACTATTGAAGAATGTATTCTCCCTGAGAGTACAAAGAAGACTTTTCAATCTTTCCTAGATAAGGGAGAGATACCTAATATGCTACTTGCCGGTCCTCCAGGCATCGGTAAAACAACAGTAGCAAAGGCACTATGTAGAGAACTTGGAGTAGATGTATATGTCATCAACGGATCCGATGAGGGACGATTCCTTGATACCGTCAGAAATAATGCGAAAAACTTTGCTTCGACCGTATCTCTTACGTCAGATTCTAAACACAAAGTCATTATCATTGACGAAGCTGACAACACATCCAATGATGTACAACTCCTATTACGGGCGTTTATTGAGGAGTTCGCTGGCAATTGCAGATTCATCTTCACTTGTAACTACAAAAACAAAATCCTTGAACCCCTCCATTCCCGATGTGCCGTCATTGAGTTTGGAATCAAAGGAAAAGAAAGACAGGGTATTGCAGCACAGTTCTTCAAACGCATTCGACAAATCTTGGATGCAGAAGGTGTTGAATATGATAACAAGGTCCTGGTAGAATTAATCAATAAGCACTTTCCTGATTGGAGACGTGTTCTTAATGAATGCCAAAGATATTCCGTAAGTGGAAAAATCGACTCTGGTATTCTTGCAACTTTTTCGGATGTAGCAGTCAATGAACTGGTTAAAAACCTTAAAGAGAAGAATTTTCCCGAAGTACGTAAATGGGTTGTCAATAACCTGGACAATGATACTACTGTCCTACTGCGTCGTATTTACGATGCTTGTTATGTTTCCTTGGTTCCGAATAGTATTCCTGCTGCTGTGCTTGTCCTTGCTAAGTATCAGTATCAAATGGCATTTGTGGCTGACCAAGAAATAAACTTACTTGCCTGTTTGACTGAAATTATGGTTGAATGTGAGTTCCAATGAGTTACTATGTTTATCTATATCTTGATGAATATGGAACACCATATTATGTTGGTAAAGGAACTAATAGTAGATGCACTGATTGTCATGGAGATATTCCTATTCCACCAGACAATAGAATTACTAAACTAATAGAAGGTATTGAAGAAAAAGATGCTCTGCAAAAAGAAGCAGAATTAATTAATAAGTATAAACGGATTGAAGATGGTGGGACACTTATGAATAAAGTTGTTCCTACAGGTAAGTCAAGAACTCGTCCTGGTGCATTCAATGCCAACTTTGCTCCTGACACTCTGAATCGGTTTAGAGACCTCTGTAAGAAGCAGGGCAAGCAATACACAAAGGTTTTGGAACGGTTGGCAGAGATCTACCTGGAAACTGGTGGGGAGGTTCTTGAGGGAAGCATTGCGGTTGAGTCACTTATTGATAGGATTGAAAAACTTGAAAAATCTGTTTTTGGTGGAGTGTGAATTCAAATGAACTACATGATTATTTTTGATGATTACACTGGTCTCCAACATAGTAAATCATCTAATTCTATTGATTTGCATCAAGACCTTATAAATCTATTCAATGATGAATACAATGTGATTGAAGTATATGGGGATGACGATGGTGTATATTCTACTGTCGGTAATTATCCTATTATACCTAATGTCATGGAGTGTGAGTTCCAATGAGAATTGGAGTCATGTGTTCTGGAAACGGAACTAACTTTGAGAACATTGTTGAGAATTGTCCAGACCATGAAGTTGTAGTTATGATCTACAATATCAAAGGATGTGGTGCTCAAGAAAGGGCAGACCGATTGGGTATTCCTAACTGTCGTATTAAGAGTATTGACGAACAAAAAATCATCGATAAACTTAATAAGCACAAAGTTGATTTAGTAGTTCTTGCAGGTTGGATGAGAATTGTTACACCGGGATTGATTCATGCTTTTCCGAATAAGATAATTAATATTCATCCATCATTACTTCCAAAGTATAAGGGTCTTAATGCCGTTAAGCAGGCATTAGATAGTGGAGATAAAATCACTGGATGCACAGTTCATTATGTCACTGAAGAGTTAGATTCTGGGGGATGTATTGATTCTTCTTCGGTTCCTATTTGTGCCGGAGATACGGAAGAGACCTTACATCACAGAGTTCAGAGGGCAGAACATCGTTTACTTCCTATGGTAATTAATAATTTATTTGAAAATATAAATTAAATGGAATGGGAATGGTTCATTGAGTTACTACAAATGAGACAAGATAAAATTGATACACAGGGTATGAGTATTCCCTCTAAGAGTGGCACCTCTACCAAGAGAGAGATCCCTCCAATGCCAGTGAAGCATCGTACAATCTTTACACCCGAAGAACGTAGAGAATTGAAAGATATTGTTAATGAAGCACTTGATGATAGAGAACGAGCATGAAGATGTGGGAGACAAAATGCGTTAGGTGTGGTAAAATGACTCCATCGAATGAAGCCCCTCAGGTAGGACATCAAGCAGATGATGGCAGTTGGACAAATTCGTTATGTAAACCTTGCTGGATAAAATCAAAGAATGAAGTTTAAAGCATTAGTATTCATTCGATTAAGATCTCAGGTTGATGACTCTCCTGGTAATGCTGTGAGAGATGCCTGTAAGAGATTGTCTGAACTGGATATTAAAAAGTTGAGGTTGGGTAAGGTCATTGACATCTGGATTGAGGCACCTGATAAAGAGTATGCCGCCAAAGAAGTGACTAGACTGAGTGGCAGATTTCTTGCCAATACTGTAATGGAGGATTGGTATTATGAATTGACTGAAATTGATAGTTTCCCTCAAGGAGTAGAATAATGCCACATGAATTTGACCCATGCGAAGCACCGGTTGATGGTCTAGTTGATAAATGGGGATTTACAATTAAACCTACAATTAGTGATGCTGAGTGTATTTTAATTTGTCTAAAAAATGCCCCTTGTGGAATTGATAGAAAACAATCAGAACGTTTAGTAAAGGAGTTTGAGAATGGAAGGATTTAATGAACCCGGATCAAATAAGAGTTGGATGGATGAAGGATTTAAAAAGTATGTAACACAATATCAACTAGATAATGTAGTTTCACTTTTAAATGGTAAGTTAGAGTATGCCTCTACTTACGATAACACAGGCAAAATCACTAAAAAAATTATTATTACTTACGATGAAACAAACGAAAAAGTGTCAAGTTAAGTCCAAGTTCTACTATATCTTTTGGGGAACTGCTACAGTATCAGTTTTATTGGGACAATTATATGTGGGAACTGGATATCGGGTAATGGCAGAAAGCACACTGAGTTTTCAAGATTATCTTACAGAACTTATAGACACTGCTGATACTTTTTGATGGGACTACTAAAAATTGATAAAAGTAAACTGGTGGAGGAGAAAGTCAAAACTACTCCCCAGAATGTAAATGAAGCAAATGAAGCATTATTTCATGCTACATTGAATTTGCCTACTGCCGCAAAACATTGTGGTATGACTCAGAAGGAAATGAAATTGACCTTCTGGGAATTTTTGAAATATCATCCTCGTGATTATGAAAACTTTTCCTCTTAAAACTTGTCTAAGATATCCTGGTGGTAAGTCTAAGGCAACAAAGACTTTATCACCATGGTTTCCTGAAGACTTTAAAGAATACCGTGAGCCATTTATTGGTGGTGGTTCTGTGGCATTCTATGCGACTCAGGCATACCCAGATGTCCCTGTATGGATCAATGATAAGTATGTGACACTCTATAACTTCTGGGTTCAGTTGAGGGATAATGGTGAAGAATTATCTAATCATCTGAATGAGATTAAGTCAAGAGTATCAAACTATCAATCTCAGGATGATAAGGATGCTGCACATAAAGAACTCTTTAATCAAACACGGGACGATATCAATAGTCAGGATGGACTTGATCGTGCCGTAAGTTTCTTTGTTCTAAACAAGTGTAGTTTTTCTGGTCTGACTGAGAACAGCACTTTTTCTAAAACTGCCTCTCGTTCTAACTTTTCTTTTGTTGGTATTGAGAAACTAAAGAAGTATTCTCAACTTACAGAGAAATGGAAGATTACAAATATTGATTACTCGGAGGTTATGAATGCTCCTGGTGAGGATGTATTTGTATTCCTTGATCCACCTTATGATATCAAAGACTTCCTTTATGGTAAGGACCGTGAAATGCACAAGTCTTTTGACCATGATAAGTTTGCCGAAGATGTGTATAAGTGTCCACATGAGTTTATGATTACCTATAATGTGAATGATAGGTTGTTAGAACTGTATAAAGATTATTATTTGCGTGAATGGAAACTGCGGTATTCCATGGCACATCGTGGTGAGAAAGGAACTGATGAGAATGTAAAGACAGAACTTCTTGTCACCAACTATCCCACCGAAAAAGAAACTGTAAACGTTCTTGACCTTCTACTTTATGACTGAACTGAAAGACTGGCTCAACTCTATCAATCAAACTAAGAAGCATTTGATTGATGAAGACCCTTCACGAGAAAAAGAATATCCTCCTTATATTATCAATCGTTGTTTCTCTGGACATCTTGATACTTTGATGTTTGTCAATGAGATGAATAAGTATAATTTCCTTCCTAAAAGGTTACAATACGACTTCCTTATAAATATTGTGAGGAAAAAGAAGAGATTTTCTCCCTGGCTCCGACAAGATAAGATCAAAGATCTAGATTATGTCAAACGTTATTATGGTTATAGTAATGAAAAGGCAAAACAGGCTTTGAAAATTCTAACAAAAGAACAACTTAATTTTATTAAATCAAAATTTGATACTGGAGGAAAAAGATGAGTGTTGTTAGAGAAGCTGAAGTGAAGTGGACACCAGACCAAATGGTGGAAGTGGTTCTAGGAGAACCAGATGACTTTCTAAAAGTGCGTGAAACTTTGACTCGTATCGGAGTTGCGTCTAGAAAAGAAAAGAAAATCTATCAGTCCTGTCACATTCTACACAAGCAAGGAAGATATTACCTTGTGCATTTTAAAGAACTATTTGCCCTTGATGGTAAACATGCAAATCTAACATTGAATGATGTTCAGAGACGTAATCGTATTGCACAACTACTTGCCGACTGGGGTTTAGTTAGTATTGTAGATGCTGATAAAATTCAGGACATCGCACCACTCAATCAGATTAAGGTTCTTGCATTTAAGGATAAGCAAGACTGGATCCTTGAAACTAAATACAATATTGGGTCGAAGAAGAAAAGGACAGAGGAAACCGAATAAAAATCTACGGAGTTCAACACTCCGTTTTTTTTTATGCTTTG
>Ga0257110_1000257_pt1 | contig 27237 bp, 37 predicted proteins | sample LP_taG_7_FD_190184 | JGI IMG/M metagenome (GOLD analysis project Ga0257110, IMG submission 190184) | Marine microbial communities from Northeast Subartic Pacific Ocean, Canada - LP_J_2015_P26_10m | ecosystem: Environmental > Aquatic > Marine > Oceanic | place: Canada: Northeast Subartic Pacific...
CCGCCACCACCTCCACCGCCTCCTCCACCACCTCCTCCGCCACCTCCGCCTCCTCCACCACCTCCACCACCTCCTCCACCACCTCAACCTCCACAACCATGTAATTGTAGCATACCTTATTCTCAGAGCTCTAATGCTCCAAGTTCTTCCTTCTTTAATTGGAACCCAGGATATCCTGCTGCTATTACTTGTAATTACTTCTGGGTTAGTTACTATGGCCGTGCTATATATGGAAGTGCGGAACAAGACTGCACTGATTGGGTACCTGTAACAAATATAGGGCTAAATTGCCAAGATTGTACCGTCAACTGCACAGATAGTAGATGGGCGGACAGAACGGCATATAGACTATATGAATGCACATCAGAAGGATATACAGATATAACTAGTACAGCAGTTACTCCGACCAATTATAACGGAAGGCCAAATGCTCTTGATACGACATTTGTTTACTGTGATTCTAGCAATTGTGATGATGACTTTATGGGATACTACGGGGATGGTGGTAGAGGGACGAGCTATTGGGGAGCAACAGGTCTTGATATACCGAATATAACAGATTTTTATACTTCTAGTTACAGAGAAATGGCAAGGGGTCCAATAACTATGAATTTACCAGATGATACAGCCCCTTAAAGGAGATGCATAAATGTTTAATTTTATTTTTAACTTCTTTAAAAGCAAACATATATTTTATACACAGAGGTCTTCCCAGTGGCCAAAAGTAAGAAAAAAACACATTGAAAAACAGCCTTGCTGCATGGCTTGTGGATCTTGTAAAAAGCCGCAAGTCCACCATATAGTTCCAGTTCATCTGGACCCTAGTAAAGAATTAGATCAAAATAATTTAATTACTCTTTGTGGTAAACATTGTCATTTTATGTTTGGTCACTTAATGAATTATAAAAGTTGGAATGTAGATGTAATAGAAGATAGTAATTTATTTTTAAATAAAAAAAATAATAGACCATATAAATAAAGTGTAATAATAAATAAAGAAATATATAAATACTGGAGGCTTTTATGAGTTTGTTTAAAAGAAAAAATATAGGACTATTGCCATATATAAGAGAAGATATTAATACTCTCAACGTCAGTAGCCCCCAGCACATAGGATGGGAATTAAAAACTTTTAATATTCCTGACCTATGGATTAAAGCTAAGGGGTATGGTGTAACTGTTGCCGTAATTGATACCGGATGCGACTTCAATCACGAAGATCTAAGACCTAATATGTTGCCCGGCAAGAACTTTGTAGAGCCGGGAGAATTGCCTATGGATAGAGCTGGTCACGGAACTCATGTTGCTTCTACAATTGCTGGTACAGACAATGGTATAGGTATGGCCGGTGTTGCTCCATTAACCAAAATTATACCAGTTAAAGCTTTAGATGATAAAGGTAGCGGAAGTATGGCAGACATTGCCAAAGCAGTAGTCTGGGCAGCTGACCAACATGTAGATTTTATTACTATGAGTCTAGGAGCAACATCATCATCTCATTATCTGCAAAAAGCTATGAAATATGCTGAATCTAAAGGATCTGTTATATTTTGTGCAGCAGGAAACTCTGGACCAAATGTTGATGTAATGTATCCAGCTAAATATGAACAATGTATAGCTATTGGTGCTATTGATAGAAATTTAAAAAGAACTAAATTTTCATGTAGTGGAGAGAGCTTAGACTTTCTAGCTCCCGGTCAAGATATTTTAGGTTGTGTACCAGGAAATAGATATGCATTGATGAGTGGCACAAGTATGAGCAATCCATTCGCTGTCGGATGTGCAAGTCTTCTTCTGTCTTGGAATAAAATAAGTAGAAAATATAAACTTAATAATACAAAAGACTATATATCAGTATTAAGTAGTATGTGCAAGCCTATACCTAATCCTAAATATCAAACAATAAAATATCAAGGTAATGGTATAATAAATTTAAATCTTAGCTAGATCTATAATAATTTCTTGTTGTGGAATCCAATCGAAATTATGTTCATTAACATGATGTAAAAGATTTCTAGATTCTATTCTCATAAAATAATTTAAATCTTTATATTCAGATGGCTCTAATTCAATATAGCAGTTTTTATATTCTGGTAAAACACTATCGATAGCCTCAAGCTTGGTGATATCTCCATCAAAATTAACAATCTTTAGCTTATAGTTTCTAGAGTTATTGGTCTGCGACCACAAATTATTTAAAAATATATCCACATCGGTAATAGCATCATCAGAAAAATCACTCCATAAACAAGAGTGATAATTACCAAGAATCCATTCCCTATAATCAGTATTAGATAACTGTGGTTGCATGGTAGAAGAAAATCCAGCAGCATGGTTAGCTATACAAAGATTAGTAGCTAAACAATCAAAACCTCTGTATGTTAATTCTGGCAATAAATCATCTATGGCCATTCTGTCTCTAGAATAATTAGTGTTTTCAATTAAGTATTTATAAGCAGATTTCTTGATAATATAAGCCCAAGCTCCAGTTGACTTGAATACTCTAGATAAATTTTTAGTAACTGGTATACATTTTTTTCTTGGATTAAAACCTAAGAATAAAACGTCCCAATTAACAGAGTTCAAGTCTTTACTAATAATATTTAAATATTCATCTAAGTTATATGATAAAATATTTGGATCCCGCATTGCGTAAACTTTTTCGGATAATTTAAAATCATCTTCAAAGACAGCAACAGTCTCAAAATTATTACTTGCAGCCAACTCAAAAACAGAAATTTGACTATCAGTTGCTGATGCGGGAGGCAGGTGCTCATTCCTTATCGCCTCGAATCTATCTAATCCTTTAATATTGAATCTTTGTATTTGTGACTGAACATGTCTCTGCCTGTCTACAGACTCTTTTAGATTAACATAAAACCCGTGATCTGCTAAGTTGATATCAAAAATACTAAACATTGGCTATTCCATATAAAAATTATTATTTTTTCTATTTGCATAATTAACTTCGTCATCATGATTAAACGGCCAGTTCTTATTAGCTGTTGGATCAGACATAACATAGTTGTGATTGAAAATTTGATTTTGTATATACTTATGTTTTCCTAATTTTTTAGCAACTTCCATGTATTCATTGTCGCAATATATCGTTTTATAACTTGGATGATAAATATAATTAAATCTTTTATAGTAGTTAAATGTCATTATGCATCCAATGTCTAATCTTTCTTCCCAACTCGGATTCATATAATGTAGACATCCATCCATATCAGAATGATATTTCAACATGTCTGTTGCAATAATATCGTCATAAGATGGAGCGCAAGGAGACAGGTCATCAGCAGCTAAAATTAAAATATCAAATTTAATATTGTCTAAATCAGCATTAATAGCTTCTATTTTGTTTTTAGAATCGCCGTAGAAATATTGTACATAAGCATGTGCGTCTAGATATGATTTAATCTCAGGATTATTCATCAAATCGTCATCTTTATCAAAAGAACATATAAAATTTATTTTATGATTATTTGACGCGAATTTAAGATATGATTCAAAGGTTTCTTTAAATTGTTCGGGTCTACCACGACTAGGAAATTTAATCAGAATATTCATTAATTTTTATAGTAATGTATAGTGGTCTGGGTGTCTGTTATTATTTTCATCAAATATTTCACCAATGAAGTGATTGTTTTCTCTATTGGAAGGGAAATCATGTATGCACAATTCTTGAGGAAAATGTTTATATGGATCATGAACAAATAAGTCATCTGTTATATAAGGATACACTTCGTAGCGTAAAAAGTGTTGATCAATTTGCCAATGACTTTCGTAGGAGTCTGGATTTATATTTTTAATGCCTGTTTTAGACATAATATTATTTCTACACCCCCACATTCCTCCTAATACTTGTATATTATGGAACGGATGATCTCTCATTACATGAAAATCTTTCTCTGAATCTAACCAATGATTAACTGCATCTGCCTCTCTTTTAGATATTCTACTATCACAGTCTCTTGATATCATAACATCAACAGATGGATCAAAAGCGGGTAAAAATCTCCAGAACATACCATTCCAATCTCCTTCGTTCTTATAATTAATAAGTTCAACGTGAGAGATATCATCGCTGTTTTGTATATTGTCGAATATAAAATCATAAGCCGATTGATCAGTATATATTCTAACGACCCATCCTGGATAAATATCTTTGGATAATTCTATATTGCGCAAGGCACCTTCTATATACTTTGGATTATTTCCCCAAAGACTCAAGCTCAAAATCTTTTTCAAGAATATCCTCCTTTTTGTTTTCTACCTCTGCCCCTATATATCTTATAGTGGTTATGACTAATTGTCTTAGTTGATTTTTATAATCTTCATCAAAGCCCATTCCTTCATCTAAAATAAAATGAGGAAAAACCCTCGTACATAATTCGTCCACCTGCATTGGATGTATTGTCGTGTTTATCATTTTGTAATTATGTATTATATCAGACACCCTATCAAGCACTATCTGATCTTCCTTGTGCTTGTTTTTTAATCGGAAGTACATCCAGTTCATGAATTTAAACGGATTGTTTTTTGGAATAATTGTAGATGTAGACATTGAAATCTCCCCATATATCTTCTATTAAGTCGTTTATAAAATACCAATTCCCGCCTGCTAGTCCTGATCCAAATTTTGGAGCATGAATTTCTACTTTTTCTGTCTTATTAAGAAAGCCAGTCTCCGAACGAATAAATCTACCTAGAGTATTCATTGATTTTACTAGACCTAAATAATTTATTGGTCTCGTGTTTCGATCAGAAGGAGTCCCGTTTTGAGCAACCATATTTGCTACATATAATTTGTGTTCATATTTTTTGTTAGAATAGACCTCCATGATTTGACAATGTCCCATATTTTGTTTCAAAAAAGTCTTACCTAATAAATGATAATTCTGTTTAACCATAGGGTATTTGTCAGATATACTAGCAGCAAAACCAGCGCCAAATAAATCTACATTATTACACACATGAGGCATAAATACTGTACATCCATTATGATCCGCTGTCACTCTGCTATATGTAGTATCGAATATATTTTTACCAGGAGAAGAATTAACTTCTATTATTCTTTTTGATTTTTTTTTAATTGTATTCATTTTTTAACCTCTATAGGTCCCCATTTGTCTAATGGACATTTTTGGTCGGCCCATGCTAATTTATTTAAAAATTGTTTTTTATTTGTTATATTACATCCACACTGGTTACACATAGTAAATTCTTTGTTATAGTCTTCACAAGAAATACAAATATTATATCTCTCTATAATTTGTTCCTTTGTAGATTTAGGACTACCAGCATATATATGCCAAAATAAAGATTTAAAAAAAGTTTGTAGTCTAATAATCAACATCTTTTTTAGATTCCCTAATTGCTATTATGTTTGACTCTACGTCCGTATAAAAAATTGCTATTTTCTCTACTACAGAATCAGGACTTAGCCATCTTGGATTACCTTTACTTAGATCAATACATAGTATCTCACCATTCTTTTTCTTATCTATAGTATAAACAAATGCTTTTTCATTAAGTAAAAAACATTCTCCAGTATCTAATTCTTCTAAATAATTATTCATCAATTAAATTTTCTTTATATTTATCCCAATCTTGCCAAGATTCTTCTTCTTCTATAGAATTCTTTTTTCTCTTAAAATCTTTCTTAGACTGCCTTTTTCTATACTTATCATCTTCAATATTTTCGTAAATATTCTTACTATTTTTATTAATTTTGCTTAAGTTTTTCTGGTCTTTCATTTCATTTCTGCATATAGTCTAGTATGAGTACGATAAAAAACATCAACACTATAAATAGTATCATCTAAACACAATCGAGTCAAGCTCTAATTAAAACTTTTTTGAGTTGACAGACCTCTAGGTAGGTATTAATATTATGCAGACAAGTGGATATAATACTTAATACTATTCTTTAATTACATGAAATCAAACACAACACTAGTTACTGGTATATGGGACCTAGGCAGAGAATCCCTAACCGAAGGCTGGTCTAGATCATTCGATCACTATCTGCAAAAATTTGAAGAATTAATAAAACCTCTGCAAAATGTTAACTTAATTATATATGGAGATGAAGATCTAAGGGAATTTGTATGGAAACACAGGAGTGAAGACAATACTTCTTTTTGTGTCCATTCTAAAGATAATTTTTCAGGTAATTTCTTCCCATTTTTTGATAAAGTTCAAGAAATAAGGAAAAGCGAAGACTGGTTATCCCAAGCTGGCTGGCTAGGAGAAAGCACTCAAGCTAAAATGGAATGGTATAATCCAATGGTTATGAGTAAACCATTCCTACTGCATAATGCAAAGATACACGATCCATTTAAATCAAAATACTTTTACTGGATAGATGGAGGTATATCTAATACCGTACATCCTGGATACTTTTATCATGACAAAGTTCTAGATCAATTAGAGAAATGTATTAATAAATTGATGTTTGTATGCTTCCCTTATGATGCAGAAAATGAGGTACATGGTTTCAGTAAGGAAGCCATAGATAGATATTCTCAATCTGAAGTTAAAAGGGTAGCTCGTGGAGGTTTTTTCGGTGGTCATGTTGATTATATTTCTTTGTTTAATGGTCTTTATTATGAAATGCTCGATGATACTATAAATTCAGGATTTATGGGTACAGAAGAAAGTATTTTTACAATATTATCATATCTTCATCCTGATATATTTCATTCTGAAATGATAGAATCTAATGGTATTATATCTAAATATTTTGAAGATTTAAAAAATGGAGATAGTTCACTACAGCAGAAATATCAGTCTAAGAATTATATACATAGTAATGATAAAGTTTCTCTATACATTAATGCATTTAATTCTCCTCCTCAATTAAAAATGGTTCTTGATTCTATGGAGAAACATGAACCAAAACTGATAAGCGAAACTGAAAAAATACTCATTGATAATTCAACTAAAGAAGATCTTTTTCCAGAATACGATGCCATCGCAGATAAATATAATTTTGAGATTATAAGAAAAGGCAATTTAGGTGTTTGCGGAGCAAGACAGTTGTCAGCAGAACATTTCAATGATTCAAAAAATAAATATATGATGTTTTTCGAAGATGATATGTTAGTAGATCTTAGTCAAAGAAAATGCGATTTTGGTTTTAGTAAACACATTAATAATTTATATGATAATTTAATTAGAATTATGGAACTAGAGGAATATAGTTTTCTTAAGTGGTCTTTTTCTGAATTTTTTGGTAATAATTCTATGCAGTGGAGCTGGCATAATGTCCCAGAAGTAAAAAGACAAGAATATTTTGGAAACATGAAAGCCAAGCCTCATACAAAATTCTCATCCATAAAAACACTTAATGGAATACCTTATGCTGAAGGAGAGATTTACTATTCTAATTGGCCTCATATTATTACTCAGGAGGGTAATAAGCTGATGTTCCTAGATACCAAGTGGGAACATCCTTTTGAACAAACTTGGATGAGTCATTTTTATACATTAACTGTAGAGCAAAAAATTAAACCAGCTATATTATTAGCAAGCCCAATTACACATAACAGAGTACATCATTATGAAAAAGAAGAGAGAAAAGAAAACTAAAAAAAGCTCAACTATCTTTGTTCAAATAGCAGCATACAGAGATCCACAGCTACTACCAACTATAGAAGATATGTTGGATAAAGCAGACCATCCTGAGAATCTAAGAATAGGAATTGCTTGGCAACACTCTGAAGATGATACTTGGCCTGATGTAGACAAGTACGAAAAAGATGATAGGTTCAGAATAGCAAAAATACCCTATACAGAAAGTAAGGGTGTTTGCTGGGCCAGAAATACTGTTCAGCAAATGTATCAGGATGAAGATTATACTTTACAACTAGACAGTCATCATAGATTCGTTGGTGGATGGGACACGATGTTGATTAATATGTTGAAGTCTTTACAAAAAGATGGACACAAGAAACCTTTGCTAACAGCGTACATCCCAAGCTTTGACCCAGACAATGACCCAGGAGCAAGAGTAAAAGAGCCTTGGAAAATGAATTTTGATAGATTCATACCAGAGGGAGCAATATTCTTCCTTCCCGCGTCTTTTGATTCTTGGGATGATAAATCAAAACCGTTACCTGCTAGATTTTATAGTGCTCATTTTGCTTTTACCATAGGGGCTTTCGCAAAAGAAGTACAGCATGATCCTAATTATTATTTCCATGGAGAAGAAATCAGTATTGCTGTTAGGGCTTACACTCATGGATATGATTTATTTCATCCTAATAAAGTAATTTGCTGGCATGAATATACAAGAAAAGGAAGAACCAAACAATGGGATGATGATAGTAAATGGGTGGATAAAAATACTTCTTCCCATTTGAGAAATAGAAAACTTTTCGAAATGGACGGGGAAAAAAGAGATATAGATTTTGGCATATATGGATTCGGTAAAGAAAGATCTTTGTTTGATTATGAAAGATATGCCGGTATATCATTTAAGAATAGAGGAATACAGCAAATAGTCATAGACAGAAAGTGTCCTACTTCTGATAAACAATCTTTAGAAATGGATGAATCTACATTCGAAGACTCATTAACATCCATATTTAAACATTGCATAGACTTGCAGTATGGGCAAGTGCCAGAAGAAGATTACGATTTCTGGGCGGTTGCTTTCAGAGACAAAGAAGGTAAAGATTTATTCAGACAGGATGCTGACACTTCTGAAATATCTAGAGTTAAAAATGATCCTGATGGATATATAAAACTCTGGAGAGAATTTCAAACTAAAGAGTTGCCAAATGATTGGATTGTTTGGCCACACAGTATAAGCAAGGGTTGGGCAGAACCTATTGTTGGCAAGTTATGAAAAATGAAATATCAAACAATATTAGTAACCGGAGGTAGGGGTTTTATAGGTAGCCATTTTGTAGAAAAATGCTTATCTCTAGGGCATAAAATTATCGATATAGATAAAATGACATATGCTTCTAATAAAACTTTGAGCTGGGATAATAATTCAAATTATGAACTTATAGAAAAAGACATATCTAAATTAAGTCATATTCCTCCATGTGATTTAATAGTAAATTTTGCTGCAGAAAGTCATGTGGACAATGCTATAGAATCACCTAAAATATTTTTTGATTCAAACACCAAGGGTGTCTTTAATATTCTTGAATTATTAAGAGGTAAAATATATTCTAGGCCAATGTTTTTACACATCAGCACAGATGAAGTTTATGGAGATATCAGGGAACACTGGTTTTCGGAGGACGATAAATTAAATCCAGGAAACCCATACTCCGCTTCAAAAGCTGCCGCAGAAATGTTTATTCTGTCTTATAGTAGAACATATAATATAGAGTATATAATTACTAGAAGTTCAAATAATTATGGGCCTAGGCAGTATTGTGAGAAGCTAATACCTCAAATAATTAACTGTTTAAACAGTAACAAACAAATACCTTTACACGGAGATGGATCATATATTAGAGATTGGATATATGTTAAAGATAATGTTGAAGGTATTTATCAGATACTAAATAAAGGATCTAAAAACGAAACTTATAACATTTCTGCTAATAATCATTTAACTAATCTGCAAGTTGTAAAAGATGTATGTGGGTGGTTTAATATTAATAATTATAATGAACATATTTCTTATATTCCAAACAGAATGGGTCAAGATATTAGATATTCTATAAGCAATGAAAAAATAAAAAAAATAGGATGGCAACCCAAACACAACAAAGGCTTATTTAATTTTACATAATGACGAAAATATTCTGTACCATTGCTGATAAAAATTTTAAATCTAGAGTTTTAGCTTTAAATGAATCTTTATACAGATACAATAAAGATTATATTCTATATTTGTTGAGTTTAGACAATAGTCATATAGAAGCTCCAAACATTAAAGTTATTACAATGCAAGAATTTTTATGCAAAGATGATGAGGTTAGATTAAATCAAAGCACACACCCATCTAAAGAAGCTATTAATATTACAACATCTTATGAAAAGGCTCAAGAATTGCAGTTTACATGGAGTATGTCTCCTTGTTTTACTCATTATTGTTTTAATAATTACTGCGATGAAGACCTATTGTATATTGATGCAGATATTTATTTTTATCAGGATTGGACCACCATATATAAACAGATGCCTGAAAATACTAGTATAGGATTAGTAGAACACAGAATGCCTTGGACCGGAGATAGTGGTAAGTATAATGTGGGAGTGCTTTATTTTAAGAAGAACAAAGACTCTGAAGACTGTTTAGATTTTTGGAAAAGTTGCGTATTGCATGATAATGAATATAGAGAAATTTATGGGACATGTGGAGATCAAAAATATTTAGAATTATTTCCATCTAAATTTAAAAATTTAATTAGCTTGGATTCCTACATAGGTCACTTGGCTCCTTGGAATCTAGCATATCATGAATACACAGAGGATCAAATAATATGGAAAGATAAGAAACAAGATTTATTATACTATCATTATTCCAACTTTAAACCTGACTTTGAAAAAGACAAGTATATTCCAGCACCAAGACATCATATACACGATGTTAGTAACGTCCCCTTATTGCATAAAATACATAACTCCTATTATGAAACTTTAAAAAATTATGAGTAGAATTACATTCGGGATGATTGTTTTTGAAAGCGATTTTGTATTACGTGAATGCCTAGAACAAGTATATCCTATAGCCCATCAAATTTTGATAGCAGAAGGTCCGGTAAAATATTGGCAAGAAAGAGGCAGGACAACCTCAGAAGATAATACTAACGAAATACTACACAGCTTTCCTGATCCAGATAAAAAAATAAAAATTATACATGGCACTTATAAAGAAAAAGACGAACAGTGCCAAGCGTATATGGATCACATTGATCCTAATACAGAATATTTATGCAACTTAGATTCTGATGAAATTTATAAAACCAAAGACTTAAATATTATTTCAGATTTCTTAAGCCAAGAAAACCCAACAAGTGTAGGTATGCATAGCTGTACATTTTATGGAGGACTAGACAGGTATTTAACTGGGTTTGAACAAAATGTTGATAACTTCTTAAGAATTTTTAAATACATACCTAATTCGACTTGGCTTACTCATAGACCTCCAACAATGAAATATCCAATATCAGTAACTAAAAAGCATATATCAAGCACAGAGATGCTTCTTCAAACTGGGGTTCAAATGTATCATTATTCTTATGTCTTTCCAGACCAAGTTTACAAAAAGATATCTTACTATAAAGACAGAGTAAGTAAAGATAGATGTATAGATAATTATTTTAGTAATATATATATGCCTTGGATGCTTAGTAATCCAGAAGATAGGTATGAGTTAGAAAGACGATTTCTTGGAGTGCATGAATTTAAACCTGAATTTAGAGGACCTTGTTATACAGCGGCATTCCATGATACTCATCCTAAAAGTATACAAAACAATAAAATGAATATATTAAATAAAATTAATGAGCAGCTTGAAAAATATAAGGGAGAAAATAATGCTTGAAACAAAAGAGATGTGGGACAGAACAGATATTCTAGCATACTTGCCTGAATTTTATGAGCTATATTCTAGCAGGCCGATAGATGATAATACAGGAGGTATGAAATCTGCTCACATGTTTAATATTTGGTACATACTAAAAAAATTAAAACCTAAAGTAATTATAGAAAGCGGAGTTTGGATGGGACAAGGAACTTGGTTTTTTGAAAAAGCTTGTCCAGAAAGCATGATCGTATGTATAGATCCTAATCTTAATTTTAGAAAATACATAAGTCCTACAGCTCAGTATACTACACAAGATTTTTTAACTATAGATTGGTCTAAAGCTATAGACACATCTGAATCCTTAGTCTTTTTTGATGATCACCAAAATTCTGCACATAGATTGAGTCACTGTAACAAACACGGTTTTAAGCATGTTGTTGTAGAAGATAACTATCCTTACAATCAAGGAGATTGCTGTAGTCCTAAAAAAATATTATCTCAAAAAGAATACGTCATAGATTCAAATGCCGTCAGAACGTACTACCCACCTAACAAAACTGAATTTGAAATGGTTACTAATAATGTAGACTATTACCAAGAAATGCCTCCAATTTTTACAGACAAAAAAACTAGATGGGGTGACTCATGGAATGAAAACTACGAAACACCACAACCATTACTTTCTGGTCCAGAAGATGAATATAAATATCCTATTTTTTTTCAAGAAAGATTTGATTACACATGGATATGTTATATGCAAATGAATACAAAGACATGAAAATCTTTGTGTCTATTACAAGCATTTATAATAAACAGCATGCTCTTTTAGAGACTTTACAATCTATTAAATCTCAAACACATCGGTTCGACAAATGTTATATATACCTTTCTGAAGAAGAGTACCTATTGGACAAAGGGTTTAAGCACAGAGCGTTAATTGATAAAAATTTAGATAACTTCTTGTCTGATAATTCCACTCTTTTTTCTGTAAGATGGGTTGCAAATATTGGTCCATATAGAAAATTAATACCTATTGTAAAAGAGAAACAGTATGAAGACTGCCTAATCATAGCTATTGATGACGATACTGTTTATCATAAAGATATGATAAAAATATATTTAGATAATTATTCAAAACATAATTGCTGTATAGCTAGTAGATGCTACTCAATGCTTTTTGACGACATAAAACAAGTAGAGTATGACTGCTCAAAAGATAAGATTATAGATAAAGATAAATATAATTTTCATACGGGGAAAGGAGGAGTTTTGTATCATCCTAAATTCTTTGCCAAAACTATGAAATATTTTTTAAATGATAATATTTTTAATAAAATATCTCCTACAGCAGATGATGTTTGGTTTAATTTTCACAGAATAGCAAATAACGTTGACTGTAAAGTTATTCATGAAGAGATATCTGTTAAAGATATCACACAAGAATTTTCTTTATATATGAATATAAACCACCACGTAGACAAAACAACCAAAGAAAACTATAATACTAAAGCAATGCGATGTGTAGCGAATAAGCTAATCGAGCTAGGGTATACTTTATGACATTTGATTCAACTCAATATTGGGAAGAGAGATATTCACATTCCGGTAATTCAGGAGATGGATCATATGGTAATTTAGCTCATTTTAAAGCTGAAACTATAAACAAAATAATTAAAGATTATAGAATTAAAAGTTTAGTAGATTATGGGGTTGGCGACGGGAATCAATACTCTCTCCTTAATGCTAAAAATATAGAATACTATGGGATAGACGTAAGCCCTACTGTTATTAATAAATGTAGAGAAAAATTTTCTGACCAATCATCGAAATTCATGTTGGTGAGTGATTTTATTAATTTAGATGCTACTTTTGATCTAAGTATGTCTTGCGATGTTATATATCATTTAATTGAAGAAGATGTTTATAAAAGTTATTTAGATTACTTGTTCAATCTTTCTCATAGATATATATTGATTTACGCGAGAAATCAAACAAAGAGACACGCAGAGCATGTTTATTTTAGAGAATTTAACGACTACTTTACTAAAAAGTATCGATGTTGTCTTATTAAAAAAATCTTAAATAAATATCCTCAAAATATCCTTGGTATGAATAACGATACAACTAGTCCCAGTGATTTTTTCTTATACACGAAATGAATATACCTACAGTTTTTATACATTTAAATGAGTCAGATTATGTGCTTGATACGGTAGCTCATGCAGCAGTACGTAATCAAGTTCATGTAATATCAAATATAGACTATTCTAAATATGTGAAAAATATAAATGCTTCTAATATATCTTATTTTCAATCTGATTCTTTAAATATTTTTAGTAACAATTATAAACACCTACATTCGGGTCCTCACGTTCACGAAATGTTTTGTTATCAACGTTGGTTTTTTCTTCTTGATTTTATGAGAACTAATTCTTTTGAAAAAATACTGCATCTTGACTCTGATGTTATACTAAATGTCGATGCAAGTAAAGATATTAAAGAATATGATCAATATATTATGACATTATGTCACGGTTCTTCTGGGGCGACGTCATATGTTACGTATGAAGGACTGAAACTTTTTACAGAAATGCTTTTGGACATATACTGTAATAATTCTTATTGTATAGATTTACTAGAATGTCAATATAATAATATGCAAAGACACAATAAACCTGGCGGCGTGTGCGACATGACATTACTAAATATGTTTAGAGAAAAATGTGATTATGGAGGAGGTCCTAATCGAGTGGGAGAAATGATGACTGTTATAAATGATGCTACTCATGATCATAATATCAACGTCAATGACAGTGACTATTCTATGCATAATAATATTAAGAATTTTCATATTATAGATAATAAAATATATGTATTTAACGAAAGACTTAATAAAGACATTGAGTTTAAATCATTGCATTGCCAAGGTGCTGCTAAAAAATATATAAAAGAAATTTGTGGAAAGTTATCCAAATGAATGTTTTGAGTGAACAAGATGGAAATGATTATATTTTAGAAAATCTTAAACATAAAATAGACATATGCGTAGGAAGAGTAGGAGTATTAGAATTAAATTGTTTATTTTGGTTTTTGTCTCAAAAACAAACGCCCCCTTTTTTAAGCGGAATGCTTGCTAATAATGCAGGTGTGTACGGAGATTGTTTGAATGAATGGTATATGTTATATTCAAATGGATTATCTGGCTGTGATGCGAATGTCTTGTGGCAAGATCCTGACTTAAATATGAAATCTAAGATAGTATTAGGTGCTGTTTCTCCCAAATCCGTAAAACTATCACATAGATCTGTAGAGCCTTTTTATTTTAAGAATCCTTGGTCATATGGACTTAAGGACAAAAAAGTATTAGTGGTTTCTCCATTTGCTGATACCATATCTTCACAGTTTAAAATAAAAGATAAATTATGGAGAAATCCAGAGGTTCTTCCAGATTTTGATTTAATTACATACAAGAATGTACAATCTATAGGAAACTCAGGGCCAGATGAAAACTGGAGTGCTTCTTTAAAAAGAATGCAAAAAGATATTTCTAAATTAGACTTTGATGTTGCCATACTGGGCTGTGGAGCATATGGAGTTCCTCTTGCTTCTTATATTAAAAATACATTGTCTAAAAGTGCGATATATGTTGGGGGTGGTTTACAAATACTGTTTGGTATAAAAGGCAAGAGATGGGACAATCATGATATTATACAAACGATGTACAACGAACATTGGGCAAGACCGTCCGTTCAAGAAACCCCAATCGATTCTTCAAGTGTAGAGAATGGTTGCTACTGGTAAAAAGGAATATTATGGAAGACTGGCAATATAAACAAATAGACAGTTTATTAAAAATAATCAAGAAGGACTGGGGCTATATAGACATAGGTTGCGCAAGAGGTGAAATGCTTAAATTTTTCATAGAACAGATGAATAAAGGATATGCATTTGAACCAGCCCCACACAATTTTTCTTATCTATCTAATACCTTCGGTGATACAAAAAATTTAGAGATCATCCAAAAAGCGGTATCTAATAAAAATGTTATGTCAGATTTTTGGTTACATCCGACATCTACTCATGAAAGTAATTTACTGGGATATGATACAAGTTATAAAAACTATTCAGACGAATCAAAAATATCAGTTGAGTGTATCACCATTGACGAATTCTTAAAAGATAAGCCTGATATTCATTTAATAAAAATAGATGTAGAAGGAGCAGAATGGGACATATTCGAAGGAGCAAAAGAAACACTTGAAAGCAAAAACATAGTATATCAAGTAGAATTTCATTTCGACAAAGATTGGCATAAAAAGAAGATAGTTTATGATAGCGGTTACAGCATTTATGATTTATCTTTTAATCGCCTTACTGAATCTAGCTCTAGAATTTATCAAGCTATACTAATTAGCGACACAGATAACAGGTTTGATGAGTTGCTTAAAAAATGATTAATTTATTTAATATTAACCAGCACAGTGTAAACACATATAATTTTACAAGCTTGCTGCACGACAGATGTGTCTCAGAGCTAGAAGAGAAAATAGCTGATTTTGTAGGAGCAAAATATGCTGTATCATTAAACAGTGCTACCAGCGCAATTTTCTTATCTCTTTTAAATCTCAAAACGAAAATTACTATACCTAGTATAATACCTCCTGTTGTAGCTAATGCAGTAATTACATCAGGAAATAAATTAGAGTTTAATGATGACATAGAATGGGTTGGTCATTCGTATTGCTTATATAAAGCTGATGACTATTCGATAATAGACTCTGCTCAAGAACTATCCAAGAATCAATTTGCAAATCATTGTAATCCTAATGATCTTCTTATTTTTAGTTTTTACCCAACAAAACCTTTGGGAGGGTGCGACGGAGGAATGATAGTTTCAAATGATTATAATAAAATTTGTCAATTAAGAACATTATCTTTTAATGGCACAACATTTTCTAGCAATAACTGGGATAGAAAAATTAAAGCAGTGGGTTATAAAATGTATATGAATAGCATACAGGCAGAAATTATTAAACGAAACTTTTATTCTTATACTAGAAAACTAGATAAACTTCAGTGCGTATGTAGATACTATAATAAAAATCTTAATCTAAAAAATAGTAGCAATCATCTATACAGGATACATGTTAAAGACAATAAAAAGTTTCTTAGTTATATGAAAAGCAATCAAGTTCAGTGCGGGATCCATTATCCAGCTTTACATAAGAATGCCCTGTATTGCACAAATAATATAAACTTACCTTTGTCCGAAAGAGAAGCAGAAACCGCTGTTTCAATACCATATCACGAATCACTAACATTGCCTGAATTAGAAAAAATAACGGAGTTAATAAATAATTATGATGAACATATCTGAAAGTTCTAGAGGCAGACTCTCTGCAATGGATTTGTCTGACATACCGTTTAATATTAAAAGAGCTTTCATAGTTGATAAAGTCGGGATTAATTGCGTAAGATCCGATCATGCTCATGTAAAAGATAACCAATTGCTTTATTGCTTGAATGGTTCTTTAAAAATTAAATTAACACCTACAAATCTTATTACAACACGACAGACATTAAAAATTAAAGACTATATTTTAATACCAAAATTAACTTGGTCTGTAATAACTTTTTTAGATCCAAATTCTTCTTTTATATGTTTTTGTTCTGAGAAACACGATGAATCAGAATATATAAGAGACTATAATGTATTTGTACAAAAATTTAGTAATCAGACATGAAAATACTAATAATACAACAAGCTGGACATCATGAAATTAACAAACATTTCAGAGAGTCACTATGTCTGCAATATGGATTTGAGCAATTAGGACACGATGCTGTAGTCTGGGGAGACATGTACCCCGACTATAATTCTCAGACTTTTAATGAATTAGAAAATTGGTGTGATGTTATTTTTATTATAGAAAATTATTACTTTGATTGGATCCCGTATGAAGAGATAAATGAAAGTAAAAAGATTAAAGTTTGGTGGACCATTGATAGTCATGCTAACTTAGCAGCACACAAACAGTTTGCTGAAAAAATTAATTTTGATATAGTATTGTCTTCGACTAAAAGATATCTTACAGAATATCCGAATAGCGAAAACTATTGGTTTCCTAATGCATATCCGAGCAATCTCATTTCTCCATCCAGCATTGAGCATAAGACTGTTTCGATAGGCTTTTGTGGATCTCTCATACCAATGAGAATACCAAGATTAAATTATCTACAAGAGAATTATCAATTAAGTTTAGATTCTTATATAATGGGTGATGAAATGGTAACAAAAATTCAATCTTATTATATGCATTTTAATCAAAATATATCAGATGATATAAATTATAGAACTTTTGAAACTACTGGATGTAAGACAGCTCTGTTGACTAATTATTCGCCACATCTAGAAGAACTGTTTGATCTTGATAAAGATTTATTGGTTTATAGGAGCGAAGAAGATTTATATGGTCTATTAGATAAATATTTAAACGACAAAACTTTCTTATGGCAAATTGCCAACAATGGTTATAAAAACTCTTCAGAAAATCATACATATATTAACAGATGTAAAGAATTTATAGATATACTAAAATGACAACTACTAAATATAAATGTTCTATATTCTGTTCTTTTTTTAAAGGACAGGAATTTATAAAAGGATATATTAATAACTTACTAGAGCAGACTTGTTTCTCAGATATTGAATTTATTTTCTTAGATTGCAATTCTCCAGAAAACGAAAAAGATTACATAGATAATTTAGTAAGCAAATTTAACAATATTAAATACCATAGATTAACAAAAGATCCAGGTTTATATGCAGCATGGAATCATGCTATAAAACTTTGTTCTTCTGATATTATAGGGAATTGGAATATTGACGATAGAAAAAATAAAGAAGGATTAGAAATATTAATCAACAATATGGAAAAAAATAATATTGATATTTTATATGGAATTACATATGTTTCTTATTTAGCAAATGAAGCCTATATAGATAATAATTTTAAAAACATCTATCCGTGTTTGCCTCACACTTTCGAAAATTTACTGCGTAATAATAGTCCTCATTGTATGCCTTTATGGAGAAAAAATTTACATGATAAGTTTGGTTTTTTTGATGAAAATTATAAAACTGCTTCCGATGGAGATTTTTGGTTGCGTTGTGCTGCCGGAGGTGCTACAATAAAGATGATGAACCATCCGGTTGGTTTGTATTACGAAAACCCTAAGGGTAGGTCGACTAATCCAGAAACTTTAAGAGAAATGGTAAATGAAGTTAATGGAATGAGATCTAAGTATCAAAAATATTTGGGAGTTGTTAGATGAATTTATTGTTGTTGTTTGCAGCCTTTATTGCTATAACTTCTGGTTTTTCTGAAGGTTCGAATAAGATAAGAAATTGCAGGAAAAATAATAGCGGAGTAAAGCCTTCAGATAGTTTATTTTCTTTTATGTTCCTTGATAGGTAATAAATTTTGCACAGAATTAAAAATCAAAGAGTCTATCTTGCTGGTGCTATGGACCGGGTTAAAGATAGGGGCAAGGGATGGAGAAATAAAATAACTCCATTTTTAAAAAAATTAGATTTAGAAATATTTAATCCCATTAGTAAACCTAGTGAGATAGGATTAGAAGATGAAGACACTCATAACATAAAAACTAAATTGAAAGAAATGTCTAGGTATGACGAATTGTCAGCTATGATGAAAACTATTAGGTCTGTTGACTTAAGGTTAGTAGATATAAGCGACTTTTTAATTGTTAACTTAGATTTAAATGTACATCCATGTGGAACATTAGAAGAAATATTTTTAGCAAATAGACAAAAGAAACCCATTATAATACATATGGAACAAGGTAAAAACCAAACCCCTGATTGGCTGTTTGGTGCCATACCCCATCAAATGATTTTTTCTACATGGGAAGAAATAAAAAAGTATATAGAACACATAGATTCTGATGAAAATATAGAGACACACAAAAGATGGTATTTTTTTGATATTTAATATTAGGAATATTTTATGCGAATAATAGAGGATAGCAAATTAGATTTTTCAGATGTTCTTATAGTTCCACAAAGAACAACTTTAGAAAGCAGGAAAGAGGTTGTACTAGAAAGAAGTTTTAAATTTTATCACAGTCCTAGGTCTTGGACAGGAATACCTATAATTTGTGCCAACATGGTTCCTCTAACTTCTAAACAGATGACAATTAAATTATCTGAACACAAGATAATAACAGCCCTGCACAAGTATTTTGATGCAGAAGAACTTTGTGATATTATTAATCATGCAGGAATAGATTACGCATGGGTTACCATAGGCAAATCTGATTCAGACTTAGAAAAATTAAAAATATTAAGTGCTAAACTAAAAACTTCTCCGAACATAGTAGTTGATGTTCCTAATGGTTATATGGAAAGTTTTGTAAAATTTTGCAAGAAAGTTCGAAAATCTTTTCCAGATAGTATTATATGCGCAGGTAATGTTACTACCCCTGAGATATGCGAAGAATTAATTATTCATGGAGGTGTTGATATTATTAAAGGTCAAATAGGACCAGGATCTCAATGCGAAACTAGACTAGTTACAGGAGTAGGATACGGTACTTTTAGTTGCGTACAGGAATGTTCTCATGCTACACATGGTCTTAGAACTAGCACTGGGAGGCTAGGATTGTTTATGAGTGATGGAGGATGTAAAACTTCTGGAGATGTCTGTAAAGCTATGTGTGCTGGAGCAGATTTTGTAATGATAGGAGGTATGTTTGCTGGTACAGAAGAATGTGAAGGAGATTGGGAATATCATTATAAATGCGATACCAAAGAACAAAAAACTGGATGGCAAAGTCATAGCCCTGACTATCCTACAGAAAAAAGAAAAGTCTCATTAAAGTTTTATGGCATGAGCAGTCACTATGCTCAAGAAAAACATGGTTCAGGGAAAAAGAAATATAGAGCAAGTGAGGGTAAAATATCTACAATACCATACAAAGGCTTAGTAGAAGACGTAGTTCAAGAGATACTTGGAGGCTTAAGAAGCTGCGGAGCCTATATAGGAGCTAAACAATTAAAGCATTTCAATAAATGCGCTAAATTTGTAAAGGTATATAAAAAATGATAGCATACACACCAATCAATAAAACGGGTTACGGAATAGCTTCTATTAATATACTGAAGGCTTTATATTTAAAAGATAATAATATTTCTTATTTTCCAATAGGACAACCTTCGGTAGATAATCAAGAAGATTATAATTTTTTACAGTCAATCTTTAATAATCAGATATCTGCTGATTTCTCCCAGCCATGTTTAAAAATTTGGCATCAATTTGAATTAGCAACAAGAATAGGCAAAGGAAAGTATTTTGCTTATCCTTTCTTTGAGTTAGATACTTTTAATAAATTAGAAAAAAATCATATGAGTATACCAGATCACTTATTTGTATCTAGCGAATGGGCTAAAAATGTAATGAAGCAAAATGGAATAGAAAAAGATATTACTGTTGTTCCTTTGGGCGTTGACATGAATATTTTTGACTATAAAAAATACTCTAAGGATAATACAGACAAATATATATTCTCAAATCTTGGAAAATGGGAAGTAAGAAAAGGTCATGATTTTCTTTATGATGTATTCATTGATACATTTCCAGATGAAAAAAATGTAGAATTATGGTTATTGGCTTCAGAAAAAACAAATAATTATTCATCACAAGAAGATTTAGCAGCTTGGAAAAAGATGTATTCTAAAGATCCCAGAGTTAAAGTTTTTACTGGCTTTAATGGTCATGATGAAATTGCTAATTTTATAAGTCAAATTGACTGTGGTGTGTTTCCCTCTAGAGCCGAAGGCTGGAATCTAGAATTACTTGAGTGCATGGCTATGAATAAGCCAGTAATCTGCACAGACTATACTGCTCATACGGAGTTCTGCAATAAAGATAATGCTCTACTCATTCCTATCGACGACACAGAACCTGCATATGATGGGAAAGCGTTTCAAGGACAAGGTAGTTGGGGCAAAATAGATTCTAAACAAATCAATCTCCTGCAACAATACATGAGGTATTGTTATGAAGAACGTATTTCTGAAAACGAAGAAGGAATAAAAATGGCTAAAAAGCTATCATGGAATAACACAGCTAATATAATATATGGGTGTATACAAGATTAGCGCCATTATAGATAAAAGGAACCTCTAAGTATGCCTTTGCCCAAACCTAAAAAAGATGAAAAACATCAAGATTTTGTACAAAGATGTGCATCTGACACAACGATGAATAACGAATACCCCGACGCAAAACAAAGAATGGCTGTGTGTTTAAATCAAAGCAAAAGCTCATTATTAGAGCAGGTTTGTGAGATTATTGATTATGATCCAGATACTTGTCTTGTAACATCAGAGAATCTATATATTCCAAGCGAATCAGAATATGTTTGTTTTGGAGAAGAAACAGAAGATTACGATATTTCTGCAATAGCCAAATATGTTTATATGGATCCTGTGAGTAGAGAATATTTTTATTTTCAAAGACCTGCCGTGGAGAAGAAAAATAATCGAACATTAGTTTTTGTAGGAAAAGCAGCAGAGTATCAAGGAAGAAAAGTTAAGCTAAGCAAGCCCTTCAGAACACCTAATGGTCCTAAAAAATTTAGTGTATACGTTAAAAATGAAAAAGGCAATATTGTAAAAGTTAATTTTGGTGATCCAAATATGAAAATTAAAAAAAATATTCCTGCAAGGCGAAAAAGTTTTAGAGCAAGACATAATTGTGATAATCCTGGTCCTAAATGGAAAGCTAGATACTGGAGTTGTAAAGCATGGTAAATAATAGAAGAGATCACATATTAAATAGTCTTCAATCTCAAGTTAATGCAACATGTAGATTTGCTAGTGGTCAAAAAGTTAAAAATATTAATGAATCTTGTCTTCATTATAAAAGCGAAGGCATAGTAGTTGATACGAAATCATTACCTGATGATATTGGTTATGTGGTTTCATATAAAACTATCAACGCTGGTAAAAATTGGGAAATGGGGGATATTCTACAAAAAACTGAGGACCAGCTAGAGTTATCAGAACAATCTAATTCTGAAGAACAAGTTCAGGATATAGAAGAGTACAAAAAAGACTTTCTTCAAATGAATACTGGATCTTTAAATGCTATTATGAAAAATGCTCAAGATATTCTCGCTTCTCTCGAAAACGAAAATGTAAAAAACAACTTGACAGAAAGCTGGCTACAGGGTAAAATTGCTATAACAGAAGACTACATGAGAACAATTCATGATTTTGTAAAGTATGTTCCTTCTGAAGACGATAAAGAAGATATGGCCCCAGCTAGTTTGTGGGAAAACATTAGAAAGAAAAAAATGAGAGAAGGTAAAAAATACAAACCAGCTAAATATGGAGATAAAGACAGACCTGATAAAGACGCTTGGAAAAAAGCCCAAAAGTAAAATTGTTTATATTAATTTTTTGAAAAAGGATAGAACTATGGAAAAAACTTACGACAGTCTAAACGTGTATCTAGAGTTGGCTCAAAAGACAATAAATAAATTTTCCCCTAAATTTATATCTAAAGAAATGTTATCTAGTCCAGACGCTGTCTCTGACGTAGCTACAGCTATAATGTATGCTGATTGGAGATTTGATCCAGACAGGACAGGTAAAACAGGTCAGAAAAAAACTTTATATTCTTATCGAAACCAATGTGCTATCTGGGCGATAAAAACCTATACAACAAATAAATACAAAACTACTAAAAATAAAAAATATAATAATTTAAGTTTAGATTATGACTTTGACAAGGAAGAAGGTGGCTCTTTGTCTTCCACTTTATCTGACGAGAAATCCTCAGACCCTGCCCAAATTATTATCAAGAAAGAAAGAGATAAAACTTTAGCAGACTTGATAGGTAGATTGCTGAATAGTCCAATGCTTTCAGAAAAGCAAAAAGATCAAATTAAACTTTACTATATACAAAACTATACTCTTTCTAAAATAGGTAAAAAATACGGGGTATCAAGAGAAGCTGTTAGACAGAATATTAAAAGAGCAATAGATAGCATTAAACGATACGCTTAATCTAATGATAAAATATATAAGTAATAAAATTAAAAGACTTTTTTCTAAAGAAAAAACCGAGAGGCAAAATCTTTCTATAGAATTTAAGATAGATCTTGATACTACAGATGTTAAAATAAATTTAACCCTGCCAACAAGTGAAGAGATATCTCTGATAAATATTACTGAGTTATCGGAAACCTATGCTCAACTGCTAGTTGGTATAGACTATGGATTATTCAAAGAAAAAATATTTAGTAATTTAATATCTATAAAAAAAGAATCAACAGAACCTAATACTATATTATTTATCGACAATGTACTGTCTTTTTATACGGCTTTAATGAAAGATTTAGCCAATAAAACTCTTTATTACGAAAGGCCGATTATCTCTCCTTCTTCAGCCTTTAAGATGTATTCTAATGACAAAATCTGAAAAGGTTTTAATATAATATATTATTATCACTACCAAAATAGGCTAAATCATGGCTATAGAGAATACTATTATGTGGGAAAAATGGTATGACCCATATGGTTTAGATGACGACACAATTGTAGACGAAGACATTATAGAAACTGCTCATGAGTTTATAGAAAATGAAATAAGCCCATTAGAAAGTCAAGAATTAAGTGAAGCTACAGAAGAAATGGAAGAATTCAATGAAAAAAAATATAAAGGAGATATCAAAGTTATTACTACTCCAATGGGTATCATTCCTTTAAATGATAATACTGCAAGTAATAAAATTTTTAATTTTTGGACAGGTCATACAAATTTTAATATAACTGGACACGTATTAAAAATAATAGAAGAAACAGAAGGTGTTGAAACACTCGATATTTTTACTAGATACAGATTTAGAATAGCTGTCGGTAAAGCTTTTGAAGATTCAGAAGTTATGAGATTGATTAATCAACAAGTTTACAAAGAGTTATTAAATGTCTAACGCCTACATAACACAAGATTTCCAATTGTCTGCCATACATACGTACAATTTAGATATAAAGAATAGAGAAGTGTATCTACATTCAAGAATGGACTCTGAAGAAGAACAAGGAGTAGAGTTTAACTCTGCCGTAGTTTTTGAAAAAAATATTAGATACCTGAATACAGTCTCCTCAGAGCCAATTCTAATACATATGCATTACCCAGGAGGAGTGTGGGAAGACTGCTTAAGCATATATGACACCATTAAATATAGCAAATCTAGCATAATTATACTAGGTTATGCTAAAGTAGAGTCAGCAAGCAGTATCATATTACAGGCTGCAAAACATAGAATTCTTATGCCAAATACGCACGTATTAATCCATTACGGCTCTATGAGTATAGATGATGAACACAGAGCAGCAAAAAGTAGTTTTGAATGGAGCGAAAAAGAATCTAAAAAGATGATAGATATATTTACAGAAAAATGTATTCCTAGCCCCATTGCGGAAGAGAGAAAGTGGAAAAAAATGATGATTAAAAAACACATCATGTCACAACTAGCTAATAAAAGTGATTGGATACTAGATGCACAAGAAGCCGTCCACTACGGTTTTGCAGATGGTGTACTTGGAAATAGAAAGTACACATCAATAGACGCGCTTAAAAAATTAAAATGATTAAAGTTGAATATGCATACTTCGATATAGCAGCAAATGAAAAAGAAAGTAAAGAAGCTTTTTCTTTAATATCTAAATATAATACTTCTGTAGTTTGTGTAGATTTATTTAATATAAAAATAGCCTCTAGTATTTTGGCTAAACAAACACAAATAGCAGCCATAATAGATTATCCCTGCGGTCTACTAGATATAGATTCCAGGATTTCTGCAGCAAACTATGCGATTAAGTCTGGGGCAAATATTATAGAAATGGTACTACCTTCTCACTTTTTAGTAAATAGAAAATATGATAAATTTAGATCTGACATTACTGGACTTTCAAAAATATGTAAAGACAACTCCGTAACACTTAGATATGTATTAGAGTATAGAGTATATTCCTATACATTGCTTTATAGAATTTGTCAAATTTTATCAGATTATGAAATTTTTGATGTTGTTGTATCAACAGGATATGGCATAGATGATATATATGACAATATTATAGCTGGAACACTTATACAGAAAAAAGTACCTAAAATTAATCCTATTTATAATGGCAATATCTGGCTTAATAAGCACATAGAAATACTACAAAAGGCCGAAATAAATAATGTTAGAGTATCATCTATTAATGCTCTAGATATGTTGGATAAAAAATATAACCTATAAAAAATAACGGTGTATAAAGTCTTTGACAACTATCTTCTTTTTCTTTCAAAATATGGAGTAAACAATTATGGCAGTTTTACAACAAGGCGGGGGAGCCGTTACTGGTAATGTATGGGAAGGTACTTCTACGGTTAACAACGCCGGTACAGCCGCCAGATTAGGCTCAAATCAAGACGTCTTAGATAATAAAGAGCCAAACAGATATCAACGAGCAGTTGGTTCTGTTGTAGTAGATGGTGCTGACACAGATGAAGCACTTTCTGCTAGTACAATCGCATTTAACAACAATAGTCCTATAGCCATGAGATTGTCAGAAACCATTTCTGGGCAAAGTAATACAGTCCTACTGGGTGGAGATAATGCTCCTGGCCAACTTAGAAGTATTAATAAAAGAGAAAGTTATAAAGTAGGAAAGCTTTCTACGGCATATAAAGCTGGTTGGTGGGATCCTTATAATAGCGGTAAATTTGAAGCAGATGCATCCTATGCACGAAGCGGAACAACCGTTACCGTAACTCTTCCTGGCCACGAATTGGTTACCGGAGATACTGTTACTGTTGACTTTACTAGCGGAGATGCTACTGATGGCAGATATGCTGTCACTGTTACAGATGTTAATACTTTTACAGTTACAGATACTGCTAGTGGAACCACTAGTGGAAATGCTACTGTTAAAGGCCCTGCGTTTAACACAGAGTCTCCCGGTACTGATGATGCAGCCTCTGTTACTAAGGCTGCTCCTGGCGAACTAGTATTTATGAGTAATGGATCTAATCTAGTAAGAGATAGAGATTATTCAGCCAAAAATACTTAATATTAATTATATATATTAATTAAGAGAAAAGCTAGAATCTTAATCTTAGGGTTCTAGCTTTTTTTATAGGACAAATTTAGTGTATATTATTACATAGAAAAATACTGGACATATTACCATAATAAATTATGAAAATATTTAAGTTTAATACTTCTGCAAATAATAGAGATAAACAATTAACTTCATTAGATCACAGTGATTCGCATGGGGCCTGTTGGGGCTGCGAAATGTACGGTGCAGAATGTAATCCCGATCCGTGTACGTCAGCAGAAGAAGCGGTGGCTCATTGTCAGTCGACCTATACCTCCGGGTTTTCTGCAGAACAAATTTGCGTACCCTGTACAGCATATGCCTACAATAACAATACTACTTATCGTTTCGAGTATGGAATATGGGGCTGCATAGATGACGAGGGCTTTACTGAGGCTGCTTGCGGCACAGGTAGCGACTGTGGTAGTGGACAAGTGAACTGTACATGGGTGGCTGAAGGATCATGTTCAGATTCTCCTCCATCATCACCGCCACCTCCTCCACCTCCGCCTCCTCCACCGCCTCCTCCTCCGCCCCCCCCCCCGCCCCC
>Ga0257110_1000258_pt1 | contig 27001 bp, 29 predicted proteins | sample LP_taG_7_FD_190184 | JGI IMG/M metagenome (GOLD analysis project Ga0257110, IMG submission 190184) | Marine microbial communities from Northeast Subartic Pacific Ocean, Canada - LP_J_2015_P26_10m | ecosystem: Environmental > Aquatic > Marine > Oceanic | place: Canada: Northeast Subartic Pacific...
AGAATATTAATATGAATCCTTTTTGGGATATAGTATTAATTTTCTCTATAGTATTATTTTTCTTAGCAGGAATATGTAATTGTAGATCATGTTTAAAAGAATATAGGATTGTACAAAACTTAATACAGCCAGAAGAACCGGTAATTATAGTGAATGATGATAATGTATTTACAATGCCAGTAACTGATGGAGTAAGAGTTTATACTGTAAACGAAACTATTACAATAATAGATGCCGAATGATAATTTACCATTTGCTTTTTTTAACACTTATTCTGGGCCCTCGACTTCTTCTAGAAGTATTTGGATCATATGACTGAACATCTTCATCATCACTATCTAAATCTTTTGACAAATCCCAAAACTCTTTTGATCCTAATCTAAATGTAGCATGAGGATCAGCTTTATACCAAAATATCTGGTCTTTTAATTGATTACTTTTCGCATTGTTATTAATTACAAGACATTCATAATTTTCTGTACATTGGTCCATAATTTGTGCAAAACTTTCAAATGTAGGAAACATCCCAGCATAATTTTCCCAAATAATCTTTCTATTTTTGATATATGGTTCTCGAAGGATAAATACATAATCAATATTAGTTCTTAGGTTGGGTGGAATACCAAGTGGATATTGCATTGTAATAATCAACATGATTTTCCAATGACGACCATTCATGAAGAGCAATCTCATCATTTTATCTCTTGTCCAACTAGCATCATACAAGCAATCATCAAGAATAACAAATGCTCGTGGGTCAATTGTTGTTTTTTTATAGTTTTGCATTTCTTTCTTAACTTGTTTAAGGACAGTTCTTTGCCTTTTAAGAATATTTTCAATAATTGCACTATTATATTCATCGTGAATAAATAATTTAGGAACATGTTCACTGTAAAATCCATTCCCTGCTTCAGTTCCAGATATTACTGTGCCTATTGGTATATCCTGATGATAATACAGTAAATCTCTTACTAAATAAGATTTACCTGTATCTCTCCTACCAATTAATACAATAACTGGACCTTTGTTTTCATCTGGGCTAAAACTGATATTTCTCATACTCCATTTACTCAACTCTAGTTGTGTCGACATTTATTGTGTGATTTGTAAAAAGATATTTATTTAATGTATTATCCGCATAATTAAGTTTAGGATTTAAAAAATAAATATATATTTTCACTAATGAACTTCACTTATAGAAAAAATGATAATGCATCATTATTTGAATCAGTTCAACGAAACGAGCTATTGGATATTAAAGAACCACAAAACTATGTACCTTTATACAAAAAGTTCTTTGATTTAAATGACAAAAATTATGACAAAATAAATCTAAACAACAAGAAATACTTAAGAAGGATTATAGCGATGACTGATGATAATAGTTGTAAAGGAATTATTATGAATAGTAAAAACAATGAAGAAAATGCAGAAATATTTTTTAAATATAGTCCATTGCTAGACCCAACAAAATACCTTATTGGAAAATATGATGAGAATGTTAATTTAATGAATCTTCCAAAATATAATCATTCAGATTGTCATGCAAAAGTTAAAGATCCAAATAATGCTGCTTATGTCGATTCATTTTTTACATATTTAACGAGTCAGCTATTACATAATCATGGTATAATACACGGCATTGATTTTTATGGCTCTTTCTTAGGAAAGAAAAATAATTTTAAAATTAATATTGCCGACGATGTTGAATATTTAAACGACTCTGATTTTTTTCATAAAAATAGAGGAACTTTGTTTAATATAGACAATTCATTTGCAGATAATTTTTTTAATTTTGATACTAGAAGTAACAAAAATAGAATAATAACGCACAATGAAAATCTCTCTGATGATTTTTTAAATCTGGGTGATATAAATGATATATCTCATTTAGATAGTATTTTTAGCGATATGAAAATAAGTGATGATATCGTTGAAGAAAAAAAAGTAGATTTAGTGTTTTCATATGATATCTCAAAAAGTAAGCCGGATTCAAATGTTGCCATTTCTTTAGATAGTGCTACAAATGGAGACCTAGAAGAAGAAGTCGACCAAGAAAATGAAGAAAAAAATAAAGAATCTGGCTCTGAGTCTGATTGTTCATCTAGATCATCTGATACTGATAATGAGAGGGACAGCGATTCAGACGACGATGATGATGATGATAGTACTAGTTATTCTACTGCATCAGAAGATACTTTAATTGCTACAATTAATACTTTTCCAGTTCAAGTTATTGCTTTGGAAAAATGTTATGAAACAATGGATACTCTTATAGTTGATAAAGCAGATTCTCTTACTGATAAAGAGTGGGGGTCAATGATTACGCAAATTATTATGCAACTAATTATTTATCAAAAAATATTTGATTTTACACATAATGATCTCCATACTAATAATGTGATGTATATTACTACTCCAAAACAATACATATATTATAAATATAACAATCGCCATTATAAGATACCAACATTTGGTCGTATTTTTAAAATAATCGATTTTGGGAGAGCAATTTACAAGTTCAGAGGAAATGTAATATGTAGTGATAGTTATCATCAAAAAGGAGATGCCGCAACCCAGTATAATTTTGAACCATACTTTAACCCAGATAAACCTAGATTAGAGCCAAATTATAGTTTTGATTTATGTAGATTAGCTTGCTCTTTATTTGACTTCATTATAGATGATATAAAAGAAAATCCAAAAAGCCCTGAAAATGCAATGAAAAAAATAATTATTGAATGGTGCAATGATGATAAAAATAGAAATATTTTATATAAAAATAATGGCGAAGAACGATATCCTGATTTTAAACTTTATAAAATGATTTCTAGAACTGTTCATAATCATACGCCAGAAAAAGTAATACAACAATCTTATTTTAATAGATATGTTTTGGGCAAGAAAAAAATAAGTAAAAATGCAAAAATAATTAATATTGATAGCTTACCACAATACACGTAAAAAATATAATTATATAATATCATTATCACTATAATTATGATGAATCAATCTTTAAAAGATACTAGCATCAATAGCATGCAAGATATTTTAAAACACAAAATGAGAGAAAAGGTTATATCTGTAAGAAATGAAGACGCCTACATAGATAGTTTGTTAAGAATAACTGCTTACAAGGATCATAATAAATTAATTAGAGAAGAGTTTAAGCATAGAGTCCAGATACTTGATGAAACATACAATAGATATACTTTTTGGGCAGATATTGTGCAAATATCAATAATAATATTGTCATCAATATCATCGGTTGTTCAAGCGGCGAATTGTGAAAGATTTGTATCTGAAGATACAGTTGATATATTTTCTTTGATAATTACAGCATATACTGGATTAGTACTAGCATTAGCAAAATATAAAAAGATAGAAGAGAGAAAAGAAGCAACAAATAATATTAGACATCAATGTGCCGATTTTTTAACAGAAATACAAACTAGAAATGATAAGCTAAATACGTGGTGCTATGATAAAATGTGGGCTGGAGGTGATCTCGAAAGATTAAAAGCGGATTGGAAAAATGAAGATAATGATTTATATCAAGAACTCGTACCGCTTATTGAAAAAAAACAGAAATTAACATGTGAGTTTGAAAAAATAATTGATACAAAAACTGTAAAAAAATTATTAAAAACAATAAGAGAGCAAAACCTTAAGTTTAAAAAAGAGTCAATCGAGTTTACAATAAAAGAAGATGCATTAGATATAGAAACTAATAATTTGGAAGCAAAAAGAAAAACACAGCAAAGCTCTGCATTTTACAAAGCTAAAATAAAAAACGATATTACTATTCCTAATAGACCTAATATAGGTTTAAGAGGATCGATCCCTATAAGACCATCAATACAACAACGAAGTGGTGTGGTGCATGATACTAATGTTATACAAATACATAATAACGAAGATCCACAAAATAATACTTATATATTTAGACAAAGGAACAATTTATCTGAAAAAGATGATAAACTATAAAGGATTTATTTTATTAATTAATTCAATAAAATAAATTATTTAGAAGTCTGGTGTTCCAGTAAAGGCCACTGTTGGAGAAGCAAGGCTTACATTTTCACCAACTTGATTGATTACAAATAAACCAGCAATAGAACTAACATAAACTAGTAAAGAATCGCGAACCATATGTTTAACTGCGATATCTTCCTTAACAACATATTTTTTCTCAATAAACTTTGAAAGTACAAAAATAACCGCAATAGCAATTCCTATCATAAATGAGCTATTCTCCATTATGATAGTTTATTATTTTGAATTATTTTAATTAACGCATTAAATTAATGTTTCTACGTCCAGCAACGGGATTGGCTTAATTGCAACATCTCGATTTAAATCATTCACATCTGCAATCTCTAATTTGACTTCTTGCCCAATTGTTAATGGCATATCATCTTCATCATCATCATAATCAGCTTCTTCTGCCTTCCTTCTTTCATTTGCATCAAATGCAATTTTCTCTAAACGTTCAATGTCTTTTGGTGCATTTATACTGCCTTCTAGTCCATTGGTATCCATCGTTGAATCTACATCTGAGAAGGCAATATTCGATGGCACCTCTGGTGTAGTAACAACATCAATTGTTTCTTGCATTCTTTCGACGGCATCGTCTGAATTATTTTTATCACTCATGACTTTTTCGGCACCCTTATTATTTTCACTTGTAGATTCCTTTGTTGCTTCTACTTCTTTTTCTAGCTTTGGTTCTGGCTCAGGCTCAGGTTCTGGCGCAGGTGTTTCAATAATTTCTTTTTTAACTTCTACATCTTCCTCAGTAGTTTCTGCCATATATGCGCGAAGAATATCTTCAATAGGCATTGTATCTCTAATAGTTTGCATAATACACTCTTTAATCATAACTTCCAACTCACGATTATGCTTTTGAACTTGCAAAGGAGGAATATCTTTTTCGAATAAATATACATTTGTATAAACCTTTCTAGCTACATTTGTATAAACCTTATGAACAAAAACATCCGGAGATGGTATATCAATGTCAATCTTTTTTTGTGTTTGTCCAACCCTAATGCAGGTTAATGCTTTTAATTGAATAATATGAACACACGTAATAAGATCTTCTATATAATTGCAACCAGATACGGTGCTTATTCGTTTTCTCTCTTCTTCAATAATACTATCATTCCACTTTGGAACTCTACTTAAAAATGTTTGGAATGTTAATAAATATTTTTCAAACTCGTCGTTTTCTTGACAAAGTTTTACAGCTTCTTGAAAAATAGATTTCAAACCTTCAACAATGGCAGGAGTTAAAACACTAACTAACCTAGCACACCACTCGTTTTTTGATTCAGTTAAACTACTAACAGAATAGTCGTCCATTACATATTTACCATATTTGTTATATTGTCATTAGAACGTAAAAAATAATTATTTAGCATAAATAATATATATAATTTTTCGTTTCTAAAATCTCTCTTAACTTTATTAAAAAGCATCAACATTTGATATTTTGTAATATCATTAATATTTTTACACGATTCTATATATGCCATAAAATCTAATCCACAGAATCCATGCTCATACATTTTTAATGAGAACTCAAATAGTTTTTTATAGTTTTGTTTCTTTGGAATGTATTTTTTTATCCACATAACAGCCTTTTTAGTATCATTGCATTTTCCAAATTGATTATCTAGTATTTTTCTATGTAGATTTATCTTTTTATTTTTAATTTTTGGCAAAGCAACATATATTTCAGAAAACCTAGAGAGAATTGGTCTTAAAAGTTTATATTTATCTTCAACAATAATGAAAAATCTCGTATTATGGCTAAATAGTTCGATACATCTTCTCAGCGCAGATTGTGCATCAATTGTTAAACTATCTGCATTTGATAAAATAACTGTTTTAAATGTTATATTGCTAGCACTGATATTTGATTTCGAAAAAAACTTTAATTCCTCCCGTACAAACTTAATACCTTTTCCATGAGCACAATTTGCGAAAAGCACATATGATCGAAGTAATTCTTTATTATCATTGTATATGGCTTTAATAAAATTACTAACAATAGTTCTTTTACCACTTCCTGACGGTCCATGAAAAATTATATTTGGAATATTGTTATTTTTACGAAATAAATCCAACTTCTTCTGTATATTACTATGAATCTTGAGAGACATGCTTATTAAACCTAAATACAAATACTTTAAGATGTTTAATAATGGAATGATATAGATAAATATTTATATCATTCTTTTTGTGATTTAATATTTCAAGAGATAATTACCAACTATTTAAGCTTTTAGTATATGGGTTTTCTTTAAAAGCTTTCAATATATCTGGATTTATTCTGTCATTTGTTTCGTGTTTGTGCATTTTACTCATATTCACACCTCCATATGTTTCCACACTTGGTATTGTATTTATTCTAGCTGAGGTTGCGTAACTTCTATTCATTACACGATCTGAGTCTTTCTTTGTAATATGAATATTTTGATTACTATTAAATGTATCCATTTTACCAGGGGAAGGGCGACTAACATGTGTTTTTTTTGGATTGTTTCGCTGATTATACTCTGCTGCATAACTTTTTGTTGCAGAAGATACTGCAGGTGCTGCAACGCCACCGTATTCATAGTTTGTTGAATCTCTTTCCTGTGAAACAGCTCGGTGTTTTGATACTAAATATGCATCTTGTGATTGTTTTTGGCCCTGAACATTTAAATGATTATTATCTAACAACCCAGTTGTCTGCTCTCTTATAGTTGTCCTTGTTTTATCTGCTGGATTGTAAATATGTCCATCGGATACATGAGAACTAGCATTTCCATATTGTCTTACATTTCCAACAATATTTTCTTTTCGCGTAGGTCTTAGTATGTCCATTAATGGCGCAATAACTGCTTTCACTAACCCTTCTACTCCACCAACACGATCCGTTGGTTCAGTTGTTACGCGATTATTACAATAATTCTGATAACTACCATTACCATAATCTCCACTAGAAGGACCTGCTTTTCCGGATGGCGCTGCTAATCCTGGACCCCTTAAATGATGTTTATGAGATTTTTTGTAATTTCCAGGAACATATGTGACCTTTGCATCTTGCCCAGCTGTTCCAAAATATTCAGCAGTTGTTTCACTTCTACTTTGAGGCTGCATTACTTCAATGCCTCTTACTGTTTGTGCTTTCTCAACACCTGTTGTAGTGAACCATCTTTTTGGCCCTAATTCGTAATCAGTATCTGGTCTATTTTTTTCAATCTTGCCATGATTTTTTAAGTGTGCATAATCCTTAATATGATAAGCTGCTGGACCTTGATGGCCATTCAAATTATAACTTATTTTAGGATTTGTTTTTGTTCTAAGTTGATCTACATTTTTAGGGAGCCATTGTTGTCTATTCTCTACACCAGCATTATATCCAGAACCACTTCCACCAGTAGTATATCCTAAACCTAACCCAGGTGCAACTTTTTTCTCATCCCATGGTTTTACATTTGCCATTCTTTGACTTGGATTTTGCCTTGAAAGAAAAAAATCAGTCATATTTGGCATACCATTTGCCCATGATAGATTTTTTTCAGGTTTAAATAATGGCGCCTGTTCTTTTTTTCTAATATGTTGAGATCCTGAACCCTGCATATGATCTAATCTACTTTCCGCCTGATTGTGATTTCCAGTAGAACCTTTTATTTTTGCTCCAAAAAATGGTACCATATTATTATGTTTAAACTCAGATTTCACAATAGGATTTCCAGTAAGACCCATTTGTACCTGAGTTGAACCACCAACACTGTTTGGCGGATTATTTATTTCAACATTTTTGCTTACATGCTCTTTTCTATAATATTTATCAGTTACCTGATTCGAGTTCACATAACGTTTTATATTATTATGAGAATCATCTATTGAATTAGGATAATTTATAGGAGAGATTGATGGATTAATATTCGGCAAACTATTATTTTTTGCACCCATATTACTAAAACCATCCTTACTCTTTTTATCTTGATCTTTATTTGAAATAATATACATTGCCCCAAGACCTATTAGTGGAATTGCTAATTCTGCCATCTATATAAAGCTTATTAGATTATTATTTATATATCCCCGCACCTCCGACTTTTCTCAGTGTGATGTATAATTTGCATTATCATTATTAATTAAACTTGGCACAACTGTTTTAAAATTATCTCTCTCTATTAATCTTGTATTAAGATTGTTGTGGAAAGGAATACATGTGTTTTCTTGTGGATCTAAAAAAAGATATTGAAAATTATCTTGTTCTAAATCTCTAACCATCCAAGCAGGATGCGTCGCCCTACTTTGTTGAGTTATTGGATTCATACTCGGATATTTCAAAGCAGATGATTTTACTGGGGCTATCGATTTATTAACACAATCTTTCCCTACACTTTGTTTAATTCCTAATAGTTCGCTCTCTAAATTAATTGTATTGCTTCTTAGATTTGCACCCCACTTTTGCAAACGAATAAACGGGTCTTCCATGAAAGGAGGAGCTGGTCCATTTCCAGGCGTGTCTATCATATATCTACCGGGGCCAGTCAATTCCTGTAATTGTTTTTCAACTCTTGATTGATCATCATGAAATCTAGTAAATGCCATTATGTATATATATGTTAAATGTAGAAAATATTCCTTTAAAATATATTTTATTGGTTGTATTTAATATAAATTATTATCAAAGATTCAGTAATTTGGCATATAATAAACATCCGCATAAACTGTATGTCCGATTACTAAATAAGGATCACAGTTAGATGATGGTCTTCTATCTTCTAAATACCCTTTTCCCATTTCCCACACACTATTACTAACTCTAACAGAAGTGTTTCTTTTACCTACACTCCACGTAAAGGTATCGTACTTTGATGTTTCATCATGGCCAGTAAGCCTTTCTTTATTATAATCTCCATATGTGTGAATTATTTCATTGTGAAACAACATCATTCCTCTAATACATTTCTCAATATAAATACTTCCTATACCATTCTCACCGCCATTTCTCATAAACCGATTACTATAATTTGTATGACACGCAGATCTATTCCAACCATCTTTAAATGGCTTGGGATGCCAACAAATAACAGCATTATTCATTTCAGCTAGTCTCTCTAAAATATACCTACTAACATGGAGATGATCTCCTGCAGCGACTCCTTTACATATACCTATTTTATATCTCCATTGAGCTGGACCAATAGATGCATTCAGCTCTTTGATATTTATTTTTGCATCTAAACATAATTGCATATGTGTTTCCGCAATTTGTCTTCCATATTGATTCCCCATGCAACAGTAATAATTACCTATACCATTAGGCGCATATTGTGGCAGTATTTGTTCATTGCTATTATTTTGCTCAGTCATAATTGGAATGCCAAATGGTCTTTTTGTTATTTTGCTTATAATATAATATTCCTGTTTCATACAAAACCAAGGGTCGATATCTTTATTTTCATCTATAATATTTATGCACCATTTTCTAGTTGTTTCTTTAATTAAATTGGTTTCACAAAATACAATGTACGAGTTGTTTGATTTTCTGAAAGGATCTTTACAAATAAACGCAGGTGTAAGCGATAATTCAGTATTTTCATTACTTACTTCTCCGGTTGAGATTGCATTATAATTCAAAATAGGCCATTTCTCTGGTTTTTTTACATCTTGTATTTCATTATCTTTAAAAACTAGGGTTTTCCATCTATAATGTTTTTTAGAAATCCATATATAATCTGCTATTATCATTTTATAATAATGTTAATTATATGTTTTTAAATCTTTATATATATCCACATTTTACTGCTATCCACGAATTGTGTTTATTTTTTTTTAACGTAAATGGTTTCCCGCAACCATATATTTTATTATTTATAACGAGGTCGTCGCAGATTTCTTTTGTAGCATGTGGATCAATTTGTTTGTTATTAGACTTTAATACCCCATGGCGAAATATTGCACAATTAATTTCATTTACTTTAATTGCAACTGGTATTTTACATGTGGGACAATATACTACTAACACAGAATCAAAACTCATACTATTTTAATCTAATATTTTTATTTAACCAAAAAAATATATTTATATATATTACAATGCAACTCTTTGTAAAAACTCTAACTGGGAAAACAATTACATTGGAAGTAGAACCTTCTGATACAATTGCTACTCTTAAACAGAAGATTCAGGACAAAGAAGGCATTCCACCAGACCAACAGCGTCTTATTTTTGCAGGAAAGCAATTAGAAGATGGAAGAACCATTTCTGACTACAACATAAGTAAAGATTCGACTCTTCACTTAGTTTTGCGTCTTAGGTGAGGTTTGTAAATGATTTTTAATTTTATAAGAAATCATTTACACAATTTAATCAGAAAAATAATATATATTAGTTTATGTATATATAATGTTATTGCATTTACATTTTTTCAAAAAAACTAAATATTTTCTTTTTAATAATTTATTGGCCGTATTGTTTTTCGGGGTATTATATTATTTTTTGCAGGATGATGATGAAATGTCATATGTTCCTAATATCCATAAAAAAAAGAGATATTCTATACTAGATTGTATGTATTTTAGTTTGATTACCCAGACAACAGTTGGTTATGAAGATCATGGTGGCATCCGTTTGAAACGTATCAAGATCGCCAATATAATGCAGCTATTAAGTATCTTTTTTATTTCTGCTTTGTCACTCGAATAAAATCATTACTTTTATTTTTATTAACGATAATTTTCAAATACTACTAACTTGTATTTGCCTGTTAATAGACTCAATAATATCATCATATATCTTGTAATCTATAACTTGTTTATCACTTTGAGTTGAATATGAATTATCCAAAGGATCAATATTAGAAATATCTATTTTATCTAATGATTTAAAATACGCACTCATCAATGTATATCTAACATCACCTAAATATTTTCCGTTACTATCTGTTCCTAGTTTCAAGCTTAGCTTAGATATAGGAAGTTGTTTTTTATAAATAATATCAAATATTCTATTCCATTCACTCCAACACATAGTACAATTGCTGTCTGCTAGACAAACATGTGTGATTTCGTCACATTCTAAAATTGATTCTATCTTCATAAATATTTCGCGTAGATGTAATTTTTCTTTTTTATATGGACAAAATCCAATATTGTCTAAATATACTTTTGTATTCTTAAAATTATTTTTATTTACATTTTCAAGTATAGTTTTTCTAGCAGTGCCAAAATCTTGATAAATATTATTTTTCATATATTCATCTGAAACAGATAAATCTATTGATATATTTTCAACTCCAAGATTTACAGCTTTATCAAAATATTGACAAAAGTTAGGAACCACCATATAAATATCTGTTTTTTCACATTTATCTTTAGAGTATTCAAATAATTCTTCAGAATATTTAATTTGTCGAAAAACTTCAGGCGAAATAAAAGATCCTACTTCTATTGCATCTGGCGATTTTGATAAAATACTATCGAAAATACCTTTCTTTTCAAGTAATGGAACGTATTCTTGAATATTCAGTAATGATTTAGTTAAAGTTACATCATACAATGAAAATGTCTTTCTATTCAATGATCGAAACATGTTAGTTAATATATTTACACATAAACCTTTAAATATATTATATTTTTACTAACCAATCATTGATTCGGTATTTTGTTGTAAATTAATATTTTTATCTTGACAATCTTTCTTGCTTTTCGCTTTTTTAGATAAAGCTTTTCTAACAAATCTTGATCTAGCTCCTACACCAGAACCAGGTATATACCTATTCTCAATAGAACCATTTGCTTTATTTGTAAAAATCAACCGGTGTGACATTATAATATAATACAAGAAAACATTAGTTTTATCCTAAAATTGAAATAAATAAAAATAAAATAACTTATCTCAATAACATATCAAATCAACTATAATGAGTTCCAACAAAAAAATACAACTTGGATTGTGTTGCTTAAATACAATTCTTCGTGCTCAAAAACCATCAGTATTTGCATCACGAAAAATGATTATAAGGACTGTCAAAGAAAAAGGAATTGATGTTTTAAAACAAAAAATACTTCAAAATCTCAGAGATGTTTTAACAATGATAGATTGGAATGAAGAAAATGGAATTAAAGTATTTAGATTAAGCAGCGAGCTGTTTCCTCATAAATCTAATCCAAAGGTAGAAAATTATAGTTTTGATTTTGCAAAGGATTTGCTAAGAAAAATAGGAATCAAAGCGAAAAAATACAATCAAAGGCTTACATTCCATCCAGGACAATACAATGTAGTTGGAACACCAAATAAAAAGAGTTTTCAACAAACAATCGTGGATTTAAAATATCATGCTGATGTACTGGATCTTATAGATGCAGGTAAAGATTCGGTTATGGTAGTTCATGGAGGAGGAATATATAATGACAAGAAAGCTACTCTAGAAAGATGGTGCGAACAATACATGCTTTTGCCAGAAAATGTAAGAAACAGACTTGTTTTAGAAAATTGTGAAAAATGCTTTTCAATAGAAGATTGTTTATATGTTTCAAAAAAGGTGAATATTCCTGTTGTGTTTGACACACATCATTATAATTGTTACTGTAAAATGCACCCAGCTGAGTCTTTTAAGCCAGCAGTTGAATACATATCAGAAATATTAGACTCGTGGAAAAGAAGAAATATAAAACCAAAGTTTCATGTAAGCGAGCAAGGATCTGGAAGAACAGGTCATCATAGTGATTACATAGAAACTATTCCGCAATATTTGATGGAAATCCCAGATAAATATGGCGTAGAAATAGATATTATGATAGAGGCAAAAATGAAAGAACAAGCCATATTTAAATTATATAAAAAATATCCCACTTTAAATTGTAAAAATAGTGAATATACATTGCCGATTGTGCATCATGATAAAAAATGGATCAAAAAAAATATAAAAGATTGTGCATGTTGCGAAATTAAAAAGAAAAAGAAAAAATTAAAAATAGTGAAATTATTTAAGTAAATACAAAATACATTTTTTTTGAATTGAGGTATAAAGTTATTTTAAATATGATAAATAATAATATATGGAAAATAAATTATTGTTTAGACAATTATAGAAAAAAACCAAATGTAATACCTCCTGTTGTTTATCAAACCTGGCACACTAAAGATATGCATCCAATATGGGATGAGCAATTTAAAGTTATGAAAGAAAGAAATAAACATATAAAGTTTGTTTTATTTACAGATGAAGAATGCAGAGGATATATTAAAACTAATTTTGATAGTGATGTTTTATGGGCATATGACATGTTAGCACCTACTGCATATAAAGCAGATCTTTGGAGATATTGTGTTCTTTATAAAGAAGGTGGGATATATTTAGATATTAAACTTATTTGCTATGAATTAGATTTATTACGAAAAGAGGAATTTCTAAGAGTAGATGATTTAAAAAATAATAAAGTATCATCAGGATATAATATTGAAACATATCGCGATGAAAATTATATTAATTCTCACGATACAGTAAATGGGTTATGGCAAGCTGTAATGGCGTCACAAAAAGGTAGTAAAATATTAAAAGCATCTATAGATAATATTATAAAAAATATAGTTAATCAATATTATGGTTATAATAGTCTTTGTCCAACTGGACCACAACTGATATATGATATTGCAATTAAGTTTAATGTTGAATATATTAATATGAAATTAGAGCAACCATATTTTAATAATAATACTATTTTAGTTACATTTTTTGGTTTTCCTATAATAAAAGTTATTGATTTTTACAGAGAAAATCTAGATTATAATTTTAAAAAATTGTATAATCATGATAGTAAATATTATAGTAAGTTATGGCTAGATAAAGCTATATATAATACAAATGAATTAAACTATTATTATAAAGCAACAGCATATATTTTTAAAAAATACAAAAATATACATAATGTTTGCAAGATTGATAAATACAACTACTTATTTGAAAATAATATTGCATTTGATTATTCGAATGATAACATGTTATATTTAAAAAATCCTTATGCTGCTTATTTTTTTACATTGTACAATAAAAAAACATCTGAAATAAAAAATATAAAAACTCCATTTTTAATAAAAAAAACTGTTTCTGGATTGTTAGACGCAAAAATAGGTCCAAATAATATTGTTACTTTTAAAGCTATAAATAATAATCAACAATTTACTGTGATTATTAATAATAGATCTCAAATTGCTAATAAAAAATTATGGATGCCAATCGAAAATAATGATATCAGTTTCTTTAAGAATAAAAATAAAAATATATATGCAATTTTATCATGGTATCCTTCAATAGAAGTATGTTTATATCAAAGCGATTATAATAAATATAATTTTACTAATAAAAAAATAATATGTGAAGGCAATAGTTTAATTCATACAACATGGGTATCGCATGGGATTTCTATCAATAATGAGATATGGTTTTTAGGTAGAAAAACATTGAGAAAAAGATCAGATACTACCAATTTGCATATATCATATACATATCAATGGGTTGTCTTAGATGAAAAATTAAAATCACTAATAAAATCTGAAACATTTTATATTGAAAAAAAAGATGTTAATAAGGTTTCTCATATAGCTTATAATAAAAACCTTGATTGTATTGTTGTATATAGTACCTGTGCTAAGAAGTGTTATTGTGAATATTATTATAAAATGGAAGCAATGGATGATTTAATGTGGTTTGAATAAATTATTTATAAAAAATATTTATAAATAATTTTTTATTTTGTTTTATTGATTTTATAGTTCATTTTTTGCGACAACCCAGGTTACCTTAAGATCATGCGCAGTTCTTACTAGACCGTGATAAAATCCACGATTATCTTGCATATGGTGAGAATGCTCGCGTGTTCGTGGGCGAGTCAGCATACCTTGTGCATCAGCTTCAAACTGATAAACAATATTCATAAGTGTTTCTCCAAAACTCTTTGTATCATTTCTTGAAGTTGGTGCAAAACAAATATCTACCCAATCATTACTAGTACGGTCCAGAAAATCCACGAAATAATAAGCTGTTTCTGGACACCAGTTATCCTCCTCCATATACTCACGAAGGCGAACAGACCAGTCCCAGGGAAACTCTTCTGTTACAGTGTGAGGAATATAATCTTCGCCATCAAGGTTTGGTACCCACGTAGGCACTGTAGTCGTATTTACGATAGTTCCGCTTCGAAGCTCCATTATTATAATTATAATTTATGCTCGTGTTTTTAAATAGTTTCAATTTAATAATTAAATAAAAAATTAAATTGAGACGATAAATAGTAAGAAAATATACTTGTAAAAATAAAATGGCAGACGAATATATTTATTGCGAAATAAATCCTTTTGGAAAAAATAACATTTTCCAAATAAACACTGTATCAAAACATATTGATAACCATACATACACTATTTGTAATAAAACAATTTGGAAAGAAGGTGTAATATATGGAGAGATTCTGCAAGAAGATTATGATAATTATATTAAAAACCCCAATATTTATAGCATCGATTCTATCTGTAGCTATGAACCACAGGAATTATGGGATGGTGATAATCAAATTGAATATTTTACAAAAGATGATAAGCCAATAAGTAAATCAGATTCTATATACAAAAAAGTTATTGAAATAATTAATAATGAAGGTTTCACGGCATTAGAGGACGATTATGATTGGTCCTATAATGAAAACGATTACAGCATTTCAGGTAATGTAAAACTTACCAAATTATAAAAAAATAGAAAATTGAATATTTTTATTATATTAAAATTATAATTATTATCGAATACTATGAGTCGTCAAATAAACTGTCCATTATATGGATTTATTAATATAACCCAACGCATGGGATTTATAATAGATACTCCTGAGTTTAAACGCTTGCATAATTTACGGCAATTAGGAGCTACTTATTTAGTTTATCCTAGTGCGAACCATACAAGATTTGAGCATTCTTTGGGAGTAAGTCATTTGGCTAAAAAATTATTGCTTTCATTAAAAGAAAAAAATCCAGATAAAAATATAACTGATGAATTAATAGAATTAGTACAAATAGCAGGATTAATTCATGATATTGGTCATGGTCCTTTCAGTCATTTATATGATGATTATATTATTGGTGAAAATGACATGGAACACGAAGAAAGAGGAATAGAAATATTTAAAAAAATGGTAAAAGAAAATACTATGCCATTTACTGAAGATGAAGTAACATTTATTACTTCACTAATAAATCCTAATGAAAATGTAAAAAATAATTGGCTTTTCCAAATTGTGGCAAACAAATATTGTTCAATAGATGTAGATAAAATAGATTATATTCAAAGAGATAGTTATCATTTAGGATTTGGATTAAGTGAAAAATATGAAAGATTGATTACGATGTGTGATATAAAAGATTTTGAGGGAAATACAGTATTGGCTTGGCCAGATAAATTACAAGACGAAATAATATCATTATTTGAAACCAGATATAGATTGCATAAAAAAGTATATCATCATCATACTGTGAAATCATGCGAATATATCATAACAGATATATTTAATAATATTATATCTAACAGTAATTTGGAGTTTAAATATTTATATGATGATATAATTTCATTTCCTTTTACTCAAACAATAAGAGAATTAAAAGACAAATTAGATAAAAGAGAACTTCCAAAAATGATAGGTGAAAAAATTGTAACAGTGAGTAATAATAATAAAGATAAACAAGAAGATATTGAAGCAAGATTAAATGAAATTATTAATATACTTACTATTGGTGGTATTACAAATAGAGGTATTATGAAATGTAAAATAGGATTTATCAGCGGTAATGGAGAGAATCCTTTAAAAAATGTTGTATATTTTAATAAAAATAAACAAAATGCATATAAAACAGAAAATTATTCCAGTTTTATGGCTCCAAAGAATTGTCAAGAATATATTTATAGGATTTATATTGATAATGAAAATGATTTGGATAAAGCAAAACAATTGTGGGCCAATTCAATATAAAAACTTTATCATTCACAATTAATATTATTCATTATTTATTAATTAATATTAATTATCTTCTTCTCTTTTTTGTTTTTCGTCTATTCTTTTTTGTTTTTCTTTTCTTTCTTCTAGCACCTTTTTTAGATTTTCTCTTTTTCTTCTTTTTAGTTTTTTTACGACGTTTGCGTCGGCGACCGCCTCCATACGCCCGCCTCCGTCGCGGATTGTGAAGTGCGTGGTACATGCCTAATTCTCCATGCGCTGCATTTAAAATTTTTAATGCGATATAATCATCTACATATGGATCTAATCCAGCATCATGATATACGTATAAATTACCCTTTCTTAATATCTTAGATAACCCAGTGACCCATGCTGGAGCACATAAACCAGTATTAAATAAACTCATTAAATCCTTGTAATGTTGTTCAGATGTAAGTGGTGGTGCACCCGCAAGTTGATATAACATTTTTGCTGTAGTATATCCATCATATTCGTTTGCTCCAGGACTTCGAACTTGTTGTAAAGATTCTAATATCAAAACACTTAATGTTGCCATTAATTTAGGATGTGAATCTGCATTTAATGCTTCCTCCCACATACTATATAATGTAGTATAAACTTGTTCCCTCCCTCCTGCTTTTCCTTCACCATAATCAGGATTTTCATGATTAACGCAATAATCTATAATAGCTTGCATTTTATCTTTAATTTCTTGTGGAAATTGACCTGCCTTCGTCTTCTGAACTTTTTTTGCCAGAGTTGACTCAAAATTAATAATAGCTCCACCTTTTCCTTCCGCCACTCTGGCCATTGCTGCTAATCCAAATTGACGGTAAAAAGCACCATCCATGGTAGCTGTTCTTGATGTTAAAAATGCTGCTACAGCAATATTATGCACATCCCGTGCAACTGTATCATACTTAGATATAAGTGGTGCCCATTCCACATATTCATATTTAGGACAGAGCTTGGAAGCAGTGCGGTCAATCGTGCAACCCTTCCTTTCTAACATTGCTATACCTTTTTCGGAAATATTAAAATCTTCAGCCTCTGTACCTCCCATTACATAAACGTCAGATCCATTAATTCCACTTAAAAGAGGTTCGCATTCGTTATTAAAATATTTAAAACATACCTGTCCAATAATTAGAACTGTATCGGTGGAGGTGGCGTTAATCTTAAAAGGTTTAATGTTATCGGGCAATTCATTGCCCACCACGTTTATTACAGCGGCTGCTTTGGCTCCTGTCATTTCTAACGGTGGTGGGACCCCGGGACCCTCTGCACCTGCTATAGCAAATCTATTATCTAAGTTAGGACATGTTGCCTGAGCAATACATGCTCTTAATCTTCTAGTACGTTCATTACCAGCAACTGCTGCCGTAATAACTGAACCAGCGCTTGATACCTTTGATTCCATATACTTTATAATCATATTAAATTATATTTTTTAATTTCACATAAACAAAATTACAAATAATATAAATGTTCTCCTAAATAATAACGATTCAATAATATTTTTTATTAATATCCTATTATGACCTATATTTTCACTTTTTAAAAATCAGTGAATTGTAAAAAATGTTAAAAACTTTTTAAAAAATGTAAAAAAATGTAAAAAATGTAAAAAAAACAGAAAATTGAAATTAAACTTTTTAAATACTAATTTTCAAACAAACAACAAAATCAAACTAACACAACTAATACAAACAACATCATGTCTATCTGGCAACTATCCTGGAACCCAAAAAACTACAATGCAAGTGAAAGGCTTCAGCTAGCACTTCAAGATGAAAAATATAAAACAATTACCCAATCCTGGGGGAGGAGTTCTACAAAAAATATTAGCAAAATAAAGGCAGGAGATGTTATCTACATCTCTTGTGCAAAAAAGTGTGTCGCAAAAGGAATTGTGTCAGAACCATTCACTCAAGAAAATCAGGTTATTGACGATCCATTTATTATTAATAAAGATGAGCGAGATGATAGACACAAAAATCATTACTATTGCAAGATCATTCTTACTGATATTTATGCTCCAGAAGATCAAAAAGATTTGCCAGGAAATCAAAATACGTTCTGCAATCCTACAAATGCATTCTGGAAATAATTGAAAACAAAAAATAAAACAAAAAATAAAACAAAAATATAATATATTTTTTATTGAATTATAAAGATTTATTTTTATGAATTAAATAGTTTTGCCATATTCATCACTTCTGGCTTGTTATCATCATATTCAAACAATTTTCTTATAATATTATCGTCTCTAAATCGCAAAGTATAATCATATTGCAACTTATTTCTTCCAACTCTACCCATTGCCTGAATTGCTTTTTCTTGACTCATTAACTCAAGATCTTTTCCAATATATCCATGACAAAACTGATAATTTGTACCATAAATATAATCAGTAGAAGCAATAATTAAGTATAACTTTTGCTCTTGAGCAAGCTGTTTCATAATTACCGTATAATTATCATTTACATCTGAACCAAATACTCCAATACCCATCATCAACAGCACCTTCCAACTGTCGTCAACATCATCAACTAACATAATTTTCTCAACTGTTTCTTCACTAATAGTAGGTTTAAATACGGTTGTTGTATCTTTATTAGCTGCAAAACGCTTTATATGCTCTGCCATATTTGGAATAAATGAATCCGGTAGCCTAACAGGCAATACACAGTTTTGCAATTCTGCTATTTTTCTCCGCAATTCCTTTACTTCTGGATCACCTCGAGTATTACTAGATAATTTTTTTTCTTTTCCTGCTTCTTCGTCAGCGGCAGTTTTATCTTCTAGATTTTTTTCTAGAACAGATATTTTTTTATTTATAATATTATTAAAATTAATTGCTTTTTGTATCTCTTGCAATATCTCAACTGGGATATTTGCAGATTGCAAACAAAACTTTGAGATCTTCGAAACATCTTCCGCTAGATAAATAGTTGGACCATCTGTTAGCGTATAAGCATCTTTTGTTGAAATATAAATATTAGATTCATGTCTTTTCTCTCTTTGAGTTGAAATATACTCTGAAATATTCACCCATTGGTTTTTTTTGAGGTTTGAAAGCAATTCTAGATAGTATAACTTTATAGATGACATATTAACATCAGCTATATCTGTAAATTGCCTTTCTATATTGTATCGTTTTTTAGAAATCGCACTTGGAAACTCTTCGCACACTGCACTGATAAAGTGTGAGATTTCACCCAAATCTATATATCTTAGAAGAGTTGGATTTTTCTTACAATATTCTGCACATTCTTTTGTTTTGTCATAATCAGATCCATACATGAAATGCGGAGCTTCAATCAATCCATTACGGTTTATCATAGGAATCGTTTTCTTGCAATCATAGCTAGTAATTGTCGTAACCCTAGCATTTTCAAATCTTGCCATAAAATCTCTAATCGTTGGAGCCAATTCTTGCTCGTTTGGAAGCGTTGCTGATGATAGTACAAAATTAGGTATTACATTTTCAGTCCAATTTCTTTTGATCATTTCATGACATTCATGGTTTTGATAATCCATTGTAATTGTTGGTTCATCCCAATATGTTACAAGATCTTTCTTTTCATTAAAAGCACACATATAAAGCATCGCAGGAATATATGATCTAACATCGCTAATCATAATTTCAACATTATCACCAACCGAATTATCTACTCTAAAAATACCACCCGTTTTACGATGTTTTGTATATTCTTTTGCAGCTGAGTAATGCAACCTTATATCCTGAGCATCGTTGCAGCCGAATGCAAATGCGACCTTTCTTTCTGCACTAATACAAGATTTTGCTAGCGCAAGCCCAACATGTCTGGCAGCACAAACAAATATAACTCTTTTCCCCTGCAAAAGCCCTATCGGTGAAATTGTTTTACCAGTGCCAGTAGGCGCAATATACAACACCAACTGTGGCGTTTTAACATTTTTAATTGTTGTGAAAAGTTTTTTTTGATGATCATACAACTGCTCGTCTGCATACTTTAAAAGATTTTGATTTTTTTCAATAAGATTAACTGAATTATAAACAAGACTTTTAAGCTCAAGAGACTCCCCCAAAGTATCAAGTATTCCTTCAATATTTGAGAATAAGTTTCTATTACATGCATGTACGCTATATTTTATCATTTTTGTTAGAGTATAAAATCCTACAACCCAATCACAATTATTTTTGTGTTTTTGTTTTAATGTTGTCTTCACCATATCGATAATAATGTATTCATATAATGTATCTTTTACTTGGTCAAGGTGTGTGTCTGCGTGATTAAAACGCATAATATCTTTTTTCTTGATTGATCTTTTTGGTAGTTTAGTTTTATCTAATATAATATCATCTGATGCGTATTTCAGCGCTTTTTTCAAATTAGATTCCAGATATTTTACATAAATATATGTATCTATTTCTTTGCTATTTGCAACCTTAAGATATTGCAGTAAAGTAGAAGTACTGTTTTTCTTTATATTAACATTGTTATATCCATCGCTTATAAGTTTAACTATGCGCAATTCATCACTAGTAATTGGGCGCTCAATGCTATCCCATTCATCTTTTGTAAGTTTTCTTTGAAGAAGATCCATTTTTGATAGTAAATACTTTCTTATATATTATTTAAATCTGTTTCAACTTTCTGAAAAAATTGAACCGATAAATTATCACTCAATAAAACAACACTCTTATTAAGAAATGCCCCCTATTATAGTATCTGTACAAGGAAACATTGGTAGTGGAAAATCAACATTACTGGATAAATTAAAGACGCGAATGGGTAATACTGTATATAACAAAGATTGCAATAAATTGTCAGTTTGTTTTTTAAAAGAACCAGTAGATACATGGAATACTATTGTTGATGAAAATGCTACCCCAATTTTGACATTGTATTATGCTGATCAGCAAAAATATGCTTTCACCTTTCAAATGATGGCTTATATTTCTAGACTAGCCCTTATTAAAAAAGCTATAAAAGATGGGTTTGATATAATTATCTCTGAGCGTAGTTTGGCAACAGATAAAAATGTTTTTGCAAAAATGCTGTATGATGATAAAAAAATAAACAAGGTTGAATATTCTATTTATTTAAAATGGTTTGATGAGTTTCAAAGTGAGTTTCCACAAGAAAATATTATTTATGTTAAAACATCACCAACTATTGCAAATCAAAGAGTACTCGAACGCGCGAGGGATGGCGAAATAATCCCTATTGAATATCTAGAAAATTGTCATAAATATCACGAAGATTGGTTGAAATATACAGATAAAGAAAAAGTAATTACACTAGATGGAAATATTAATACAAAATTAAATCCAAATGTAATCGATAATTGGGTTTCAGATATATTCGAGTTTCTGAAAATATAATATTACTAAGTAGTTATAACATTATATTGTGTGTTCGACTGTTAAAATATTTTTTTATAAAATTGACATATTAATAATATGTTTTAGATATATATAATTTATTATTAATATGTTAAAAAAACGGAAATTAAGAATTGTCCCAGTGTTTTCAAAAAATAAGAAAAATAATTGCAGGAAAAATAATAAAATCTATACAATAATGTTTGATGGAGGCTCTCGAGGAAATCCAGGTAATTCAGGATGCGGATTTGTTATATATGATAATGAAAATAATGAAATTGATCATGGTTATAAAAATATAGGGTTTAATACTAATAATGTTGCAGAATATACAGCTTTGTACTTAGCTTTAATTCTTGCAAGAAAAAAAGAGTATAATAATATTATTATCAAAGGTGATTCTATGTTAGTAATAAATCAATTAAAAGGTGTATGGAAAGTTAAAAATGCCAATTTAAAAAAAATATATGACAATATTAAAAATATTTTAAAAAATATTACTTCATATAAGCTTTTACATGTAAAAAGAAACTTGAACAAGAGAGCCGACCAACTAGCAAACATAGCCATGGATGAAAAATAAATATTAGTAATTTGTTAATAACAAATTAGAGATTTTCTTTCCTTTATATTTTAGAATATCCACTTCTGTTTTTGTAGTTTGAAAATGGTCTGAACCATAAGTATCTTGCAATAAAAGCCATTCAAACATTCCACCCGGATAAACTAAAACATTTGTAAAACCCAATGTTAAGAGCTGATTATATTTTTTTACTATCTTATCATCTGTAGCATTTATTCCATATATAACTATTCTGACTTGTAAATTAGTATTTATTAGTTTATTCAACAGGTCTGTTTCATGTTTTGCTAAAACTGTTCTAGTAATTAAACAGTCTTGCATATTAGGTTCCATTGTGTTGATTATAATAGTTCGCATATCTTTTATCATATCTTGCATATCTTCAAAATTAATTTTTCTTACAGATTTACTGTTTCCCATAGTTAGCATTTACTTATAATATTTAAATGCTAACATAACTAATCAAATTTAACTACAATTTCAACCTGTTCTTTATAAATTGTTTTTGACGCAGATACAGATAGTTCCTCGCGTCTTTTTCGCGTTTTTGAACCACCAGAGCTTTTTTTTCTTTTAGAAGTACTGTTTCTTTTATTCATATCTGCTTCAATTTCACTATAATGCTCTTCAATATAATGAATTACGTTATTCTCCAGTGCCCACTTGAAAAAGTTTAGTTGCCCAATTGTAGTTTGAATATATTGTCCATCTTTATACGGAATATTAATCCTATCCCAACGACAAAAAGGATCAAATCTTTTCTTTGAATAAGCTCTTAATTTAAGCTTGTAGTCAATATATACCTTAAATCGCGAATCATTTACATTATAAATTGTGAAGTTTTGCTTTGCATAATTTGTCGCAAACCAATCTACTATTCTTAGCGAAATGTTTGATTCACCATTGATAATAGATAACATTTTTTGAAGATTATTATTTTTATTGTAAAATCTCAATAGATTCTTCAATAAAAGATCATTTTGTGTAGAATATCTAGAACTCATTTTCTAATAAAAGCAATAACAATGCGTTTAAATGCTTATTTAATAAGTTATATAGTTTCTTGATATGTGCCATTAGAAGATTTGGGTCTTAAAAATGATTCCTGAACATCTAAATCTTTTATATAATCGCTTTTATGAAAATACGGATTTTGTTTAGTTTGCTGTAACATACACCGATCATTTAATTTATTATTAAGATTATCACGTTTATTTATTTTTTGTTTTTCTTTATTCATTATAAATTCCGTTTCATTTTTAGAAAATGTTTCTTGATTTATTCCCATATTTTTAGCAATATTTTTATTAAAATTATGACTATTTGTCAATGCTATATTTTCTGGCGTATTATTTGATTTATTGCGAAAAGATCTCTCTGGTGGTTCTCCCGCTTTCCATATAAAATGTTGCATATTACTAATGCATGTGAATAAAAAATAAACATTTTAATCTTATTCTTTTTTAATAATAGTAATCTTTCTAAAAAACTCGAATGTTTCCTTATTTGTAACTCTTCTTTTTAAATTACAAGATAAACAAGAGATTAACGTATTTTCATTACTATGACACTTATCATTATCGATTCTATCCAAAGTCCATTGTTTTGGATCTCTAACAATCCTATATAATATTTTTACACGTTCTTTACAATAATAACACTTTAATTTACATTTATCAAGCTTTAAAAGTGTTTCTAAGAGAGAAATTAGTTTATTTTTATCAAATATCTGCTTTTTCTGATCTTGTTGTCTATATCCTGATATTTTTCTCTCTATTTCTTTTTTTGTTTTAATAAAAATTGACTTGGAAACATTATTATTAACCAAACATGTTATAATGTTACATTCATCCTTATAACTATAATCTTTTTCTTGTGCCATACATCTTATCCTTTTGTTTTTCTTTTTTGTAAGCCTATCTATATTTTGTTTTCCAGTAATCACAATTTTTTTTGTGTCACTCATATTGATTTATGTTATGATATATTAATTAAAAAATAAACATAAATAGAACCTTATTTAAAATAGGTTAAACTCTATAGTTTAATAATACATATATACAATGCCAAAGAAAGAAGATAAAAAACACCAAACTGACTGTCAAGATTTAAGAAATATTCAGTATAAAACAATGCTAATGAATGGTCCTAAGCATACTATTGCACCAAAAGGAATTGGATCAACTACAGATATTGTAGAGCAATTTTTAGAAACTGAGAAAAAAGAGCACAAGAATATTACATGGTCAAGACTAGATAGAAGTAGTAGAATAAAAAAGCTTTATGAATATGCAGAAAAATATGCTATTGAAAAAAGTATAAGTAAGGTCGAGTTAGTAAAGTTAAAAGGTTATTTGCTAGAATCTTTAAATAAAAAAAAATTGATGCGTGCTAGAGATGTTAAATATGATAAAGAAAAAGAAATAATTGAAGATATTCCCAGACTAAACTTTAATAAATCAACAAGAAAATTCACACTTAAACGTTCTGAGAAAAGAACTTCTACTCTATCTTCTTTGGGACCAGGTAATACTAGAAAGTTAAAACCTCCTAAAAACGGCAAGAAGCCATTGAAATCATTAAAGAAATCTACTAAGAACAATAAAATTGAATGAAATATAAACATAAGACACCACAATGTATCAATGATGAACCCATATAAAGATTTAGAAGATGTTACCGATAAATTAATAATTCAACCGTTAATAAATGCGAAAGATAATAAAGACGCATTTGTTATGGCATGTGAATTAATTAATGAGTATATTTCTTCTAACATATTAGAATACAAAAGTCCGTATTTTCACCAAGATCTAAGATATAGCGTAGAAGAATTAATGACATTGCAATTATGTGAAACATCTTTTAGAGACTATCCAGAAGAACTAGATTTAATTATATCTAAAGCGTCAAAGCATTGTTTTGAAAACAATTATCCTAGGCGATCTTATGGAGATAGCAGTGTAAGATTTAATCTTAGTAAAAATGAGATAAGTGAAAAAATCCAATATTTAAATAATATCCCACAAGCTGACCAAAGATCTAATGAATGGTTTTTACAAAGACACAAAACCTTAACGGCTAGTAGCATATGGAAAGTTTTTGGTACAAATAGTGTAAGAAATCAATTGATTTATTCGAAATGTTCCCCAATTGATATGAAAAAATACAACCGTTTTAATTTAGAATCATCCTTGCATTGGGGGCAAAAATACGAAGATGTTTCTATTGCTTGGTATGAAAGAGAATATAAAACCAATGTTAGTGAGTTTGGTTGTATTCCACATAGACGATTAAATTACTTAGCTGCGTCACCGGATGGTATAAATACCGACTCTGAATCACAAAGATATGGAAGAATGGTTGAGGTAAAAAATATTGTGAATAGAGATATTACCGGTATTCCAAAACTAGAATATTGGATCCAAATGCAATTACAGTTAGAAGTATGTGAGCTAAGAGAATGTGATTTTCTAGAGACAAGATTTAAAGAATATAGTAATTATGAAGAGTTTGTTTTAGATGGCACATTTACTCGCACCAAAGACAATAAACAAAAAGGTATAATGATGCTATTTTTAGATAGCAATAGGAAACCATTTTATACATATGCTCCATTAGATATAAGCAAGTCAGAATTAGAAATATGGACTGATAATGAAATGAAAAAGCATGAAAATAAAAATTGGTTGAAAAATATTTATTGGAGATTAGATGAGGTCAGTGTAGTTTTAGTTTTGAGAAATAAAAAATGGTTTAATGAAGCAATACCTTATTTTGAGGAGATGTGGGATATTATTAAAAAAGAAAGAATCTCTGGTTATCAACATAGAGCACCAAACAAAAGAAAAAAGAGAAAAAAAAGTTTTGATAATGAAATAATAACTATTAATGATACAAAGCCCATTACAAATAATATTACAAACCCCATCGCAAATACTAAATGTTTGATTTCAGTTAAAAAAATCGCTTCACCTGTAACAGTAAAGTCTAAAATGGTGAAACCAAAATCCTCTAATAATGATGAAGACATC
>Ga0257110_1000259_pt1 | contig 26945 bp, 38 predicted proteins | sample LP_taG_7_FD_190184 | JGI IMG/M metagenome (GOLD analysis project Ga0257110, IMG submission 190184) | Marine microbial communities from Northeast Subartic Pacific Ocean, Canada - LP_J_2015_P26_10m | ecosystem: Environmental > Aquatic > Marine > Oceanic | place: Canada: Northeast Subartic Pacific...
TACCTTAGACGAAGGTGGCATTTTCCAAAGTGCTGAAACAGAAAAAATAGATTATATTGCACAGGCAAATCAACTGTTCGACCAACAGGCATCCCAACGTGATCAGATACGTTTAGATATAAATGCTCAACAAGAAACCATAGACAGGTATAGAGCAGAAGCACAAAAAACAATAGACAATGCTAACGTAGAGATCAACAGACTTAGAAACAGCAATCAAGAAAGACAAGATGACGACTTAACTAAACTTGATAACTTCAACAACGATATAGATACAATTTATAATGATATCGCAATACTTAAAGATGAAAAATATGAGGCTGAAAGTATTGTAAGAGATTTAGATAGAGAAGTAGGACCAATTAAATATGTAGCAGAACTTATATATGGAAGTTCAGAACAAAATGTTATGGACCAAGCAGTAAGAATATTCATACTGCTTTTGGTATTTGTATTTGACCCGTTAGCAGTTATGCTAGTTATTGCCGCCAACCAAACTTTATTAAGGCATGGCATCAATTTAGAAAGCACAGGACCAAAGTCAAAAGATGGCAATCAAAAAAAAACTAACCGTTTACAGGAAGAAGTAAACAAATTAAGATTAGAATTAAATAAGAAACCTAAAGAAGTTGAGAAAGTTGTTGAAGTCGAAAAAATCGTTGAGGTAGAAAAAGAAATAGACATGCAAATAGAAGTGCCAAAAGCAATCAAAGATTTAGAAAAACGACTAGAGAAAAAACTCAATGAAAAAAAATGAGATTAAAAAAGGCGTAGATGATCTATACACAAGGTATGCACATACTTTAGAGATGCTAGAGAAAGCAGTAGACAAAATAGATCAATTAGAAAAACTTCTTGACAAAAAGCCAAAAGAAGTTATAGTAGAACGAGTAGTTGAAAAAGAAATCATTAAGGAGATTGAAGTTGAGCAAGTCGTTGAGAAGATCGTCGAGATCGAGGTCCCAAAGGAGACAGTGGTCACTGTCGAAAAGGAAGTCCCAGGACCCACCAGATATGTGGACGTTCCCGGACCAGAAAGAGTCGTTGAAGTCCCTGGACCAGAACGTAGAGTGGAAGTCCCCGGACCAGAAAGAGTAGTCCTTAGAGAAGACACTTCTAAGATAGAAGAGTTACAGACTATGAATCAAAAACTTAAAAATCATACCATCTCTCTCCAAAAAGAGTTAAATACTAAGAGCGACGAATTTGAAATAGAAATAGTAGAAAAAGAATCCACAAAGGATCTTAGACATGCGGCTAACATTATGGCGGCAAGTGAATTGAATAAAGAGGATCTTAGTGCAGACGTTATCTATGATATACTAGTAAAAAGTTCAGAAGAAGAATTAAAACAGAAATTAGGATTTTGGGCAGTTCCATTACCTAAGAAAGGCGACATACAGGACAAGAATACTAACTTACGTTACACTAGGAAAAAATGACAGAAAACAAAAACGACAAATCTTTAACTTGTAATTTTTGCGGAAAACACAGAGAAGACGTTGAAAAACTAATTGCCGGCCCTGGTGTTTATATTTGTAATGAGTGCATAGCAATTAGTTACGAAATTATAGAAAAAGAAAATACAGGTTCTATACAAGAGTTTAACTTTGAAGAATTACTAACACCAAAAGAAATTCATGCATTTTTAAATGAACATATAATTGGTCAAGAAGAAACTAAACTCATATTAAGCACATGTGCTTACAATCACTACAAAAGAATATCATCACAAGTAGAAATAGAAAAAAGTAACATTATGTTAGTAGGTCCTACTGGCACAGGTAAAACATTATTTGCTAAGACATTGGCAAATATTTTAAACGTACCTTTTGCAATAGCAGATGCAACTACACTAACTGAAGCAGGATATGTAGGTGAGGATGTAGAAAGTGTACTAGAACGATTATTAACATTAGCAAATTATGATGTTGCACTTGCTGAAAAAGGTATAGTGTTTATAGATGAAATAGATAAGAAGGCCCGTAAGAGTGAATCTAACTCCTCTACACGCGATGTAGGAGGCGAAGGAGTACAACAGGCCCTTTTACGTCTTATAGAAGGCACAACAACTAAAGTAAAAATTTCTTCAGGTAAAAAACTAATAGATGAATATGTAGAGTTTGATACATCAAATGTTTTGTTTATTGTAGGCGGAGCATTTGTAGGAATAGAAGATACAATACAACGTAGAATTAAAAAGAAATCAAGTGTAGGTTTTAACAGTAAATTAGTAGACAAAGAATTACGCCTAGAGATGCTAAAATATTTAAGACCAGATGACTTGATTAAATATGGATTGATACCTGAATTAGTAGGTAGACTTCCTGTAATAACAACGTTAAGCAATTTATCTGCAGATGATATGATAAAGATATTAACAGAAGTTAAAAATAGTATTATAGTACAGAACAAAGAACTTTTAGGTTTAGATAATTTAGAAGTTGAATTTGCAGACGCCTACTACAAAAGTGTTGTAGATCTTGCAAAGAAGGAAGAGATGGGTGCTAGGTCACTAAAAAATATAGTTGAGCAATCACTATATTGGATAATGTATCATGCACATGATCTCCACGAAAGAGGCATAAACAAGATAATTTTTGATAATTATCCTAGTAAGTTGGAAGATTCTAAACCCCTAGGCGTAAAAGAAAATGGGGACCAGGAACGACTAATTGATTACAAATTTTTTAAACAAATAACATATGAAGAATAATAACTGGACAAAGAAAACAGTAGATCGCTTTAACACAGATAAAAAGCAAATCAGAAAAGATTACAAACCAAAAGAAGAACAGATGAAAGGCACCTCCATTAGTGTATGGAACGGTGATGTTAACGGAGCATTGAGAAAATTGAAAAAGATTTTGGAACGTGCAGACAGGCAAAAAGAATTATCCAAAAGAGAATTTTATGAGAAGCCTAGTGCTAAAAGAAAACGTAAAAAGGATGCCGCCGTTAAGAGAACAAGAAAAGCAGAAGACATGCAGATCTCTAAAGGAGAGTGGATGCCTCACACAGGTGACAATTTAAAAAGCATGAAAGGTAAACGTGAGAAACGTAAGGCCTTTATGCAGAAGCAACGTATTAAACGTCTCACTGGAAGACGTCTTAAGTGAAAATAGTTGTCGTGAGTGGCGGGTTTGATCCTCTACACTCGGGGCATATAAACCTTTTATCAAGTGCATCAGCATATGGTGACAAACTAGTTGTACTAGTAAACAGTGATGAATGGTTAACTAGAAAGAAAGGCAGACCCTTTATGCCATTCGAAGAAAGGGCAATTATCATACAACGCATGGACATGGTAGACAATGTGTATGCTGTTGACGATAAGGATGGAAGTGTAACCAAAGGGCTAAAGCAAGTCAGAGACGCATTCGGACACGATAATGATTATGTATTCTGTAACGGAGGTGATAGAGGAAAAGATAACATACCCGAAATGGCAGTTGAAGGTTACACATTCGAGTTTAGTGTTGGCGGAGATAACAAAGCCAACAGTAGCAGTTGGATACTAAAAGAATGGCAGTATCCTACAGAACGTAGAGTATGGGGCGAGTTCAGTGACTTGTTTCAAGATACAGCAGTGAAAGTTAAAGAGTTAGTAATTGAACCTGGAAAGGGTATTAGTTACCAAAGGCACTTTAAAAGAAGTGAGATATGGTTTGTAAGTAAAGGTGAATGTGAAATCAAGTATGGAGCAGATACAAACTTACCGGAGCATTACTCATACCACATACTTAAAACAGATCAGTCGTTTACTGTTAAAGCAGAAAGTTGGCATCAGATTGTAAACAAAAGTACAGAGCCATGTCATATTATAGAAATACAATATGGCGAAGAAACTACTGAAGATGATATAGAACGCCTTGAGTATTACGACGGGGAAATTAAATGAACGGTTATGGATTAATAGCATTGGTATTTGGAATGTGCATAGTAACCATAGCAGTAACATGGTACAGTAACAGATGAAGATGAAAGAATTAAACACAACCGCAGTATGCGATATATTAAATAAAATAGTAGAACTAGAGATGGCTGGTGTTGTAAGATACGCACACAGTTCTTTAATGATTACAGGACCTAATAGAATTCCTATTGTAGCATTCCTACAAGAACAAGCAACTGAGAGTCTAGACCATGCCTTACAGGCAGGCGAGTACATAACAGGCTTTAATGGCCACCCTACACAAAAAATTGCACACATAGAAGAGTCGCATAATCATAGTGTTGATCAAGTCTTGCAAGAAAGTTTAGCACATGAAATGGCCGCAGTAGAAATGTATAAAGTATTACTAGAAGAAGTTGCTGATGCAAGTATTATGTTAGAAGAATATGCCAGAGGACAGATTGGCATGGAAGAACAACACGCATTAGAAATTAGGAAGATGTTACAAGACTATTCATAATGTCGAATCCCTTTCCGGACAACTACCGGGTTTATTGTCATAACAACCTAAAGATTAATGAGAATCATAACGATTCTTTTTTTAATGCATTTAGAAACGAGTACACAAAGCATTTACACAAACTAACTAATCACGTTAAATCTGAAACAGCATATCAAGATGTATGCGAAACAGATAACGATTTAACCAGAGGTGTTTTTATAAGACCAACAATCTTGTTTTGGATGTCTCAACGATACCCAGAAGTAATACAAGAAATAGAAACAGTTATCCCTTCAGATGGGCCTGGCGTACTAATGTTAAATTGGCTTACGCTCTTTAACTTAACTGATGCTGATAGAGACCTAATATTCGATCTATACAGCGGACATATTTTTATAGATGACACCTTTGAAGTACATCTTCAAAGAACTGTAGTAATGGAAATAATGCTTAAAGATATGGGATATAATTTAGACAATGTTACATTTTGGACTAACGGTCCTACTTCAGATAATGCATTCGAAAATACAATTATAAGACACAACTGGCTACATTTACAAGAACACGGAAGAATGTTAGACCAACACACTAGACACAAGATTAATTTACTAGATGATCGCAAACTATTAGACTATGAAAATAAAACTTACAAAGTATTAAGTTTAAACGGGCATTCAACAGTACCTAGAGAATATATGTTGAAAGAGGCAGTTAAGGCAGGGTTGGTTAACAAGGAAAATAATTCTAATGAAATGCGATACAGCATGTGTGATGCATGGCCGAGAATGGCCAGTGATCTTTTCTTTAAGTTTCCTAATAGAGAAGAATGGGTGCCTAGGCAATTACCAGATGACCAAGAAGACCAATGGATGAGAGATAGAACATCAAATTCATTATGGTGGGAACAAAGTTTCTTTAACTTAAATGTAGAAACAAATCTAAACTGGGTCACATCTGATGTTAGACTTATAACTGAAAAATGGCTTAAGAGTATTTTATATCTCAAACCTTCATTTACATTTGGCGAGTATCCTAGACTTGAAAATTATATTAAAAGTTTAGGATTTAATATATATGAAAATCACATCGATAGAAGTTACGATTCAATTGATGACTTTGCAACAAGATGTAAAACAATGATTGCAACAATAAAAGATACACCGCAACCTGATAAAAAGCAATGGGATATGATGAGTAGAATTGCATTACAAAATCGAGAACATTTGTACAATGAATACATACCAATGCTTGAAAATAGATTTATTACTGCACTATTAGATAAAACTTCTGGTTGACATTTCTGCATATTCAAGTATAATAATACTATGACTATGCATCTAGCACAAGGTATGACTACTATTCGTAAAAGAAAGTACAAGCCTGTAATGACTAAAAAGAACATTGCTAAATGGGAAGCCGGCTTAATTGTTCACAATAGAAATTGTAAACGTAATGGCGAGCCTAAGTTAACCTTCAATCAGTATGTAGATTACTGTCATGGCATTTCTACCAAAGTAGATATTAGATCTGATAGAAGTAAATTTAAGCCGCAGAAGTCTATAGCACAAAAACAAATAGATGAGTTTAATAAAAAATACCCAAGTGTTCCAATGAATGCAAAAGGTGGACATAACTGTGGTAAGAAAGAAACAATGAAGTACACAGGTGATCTTATAACTGGTATTGCTACTATGCATAAGTCTAATGCAGTTCCTGTAATGAAAGGAACAACACAGGCAATTGATATTGCAAGAATGAGGAGAGGATAATGTTTAACAGCATTATAGAAAAAGTTTTAATAGGCATAGTATTAAGCATAATTTTATTAGGCAGTTACGTTTCTTTCAAAGCAAACAATACATTAAATGATATACAAGATATGTATTTTGATGCTCCTATAAATAAAAAAAATGAACACATAGCATGATAGATTTAATCCTTAATATATTTCTTGTTGCTTTACCGCTTAGTATATTTTTAACATGGCTACTAGGCTAATGGCAAAAGATAAAGACGACAAAGATAAATATCAGCCTAAAACTGAACCTAATACACTTCAGGACCAAGCATGGAAGAGAGCAAGAGAAAACAAAAGGCCTAAAGTAGCCACTCCCTATGAATGGGAAGAATATGACAAACAAAATGGAACTAGCAAAACTGAACAATAACGAATTAGTATACGGAACTTATGACGAAGTAGAAGCATACGCAACCAAACAAGACACTTGTGTGGATAGATATTTTAATCATGTTAATCCCTCAACTGTATATAAAAACTTTAAGTATGTTGGTAACAGTATGAGTAATGTGTATAAGGTAAGTGTGCCTTTTGATTACAGCAAAGGTAAGCCGCCAGCAACATTTAATGATGCTGGAGTAAATCAAGACAAGTGGTAAACGATAAGCAATGGCAGAACAACTCAGACGGCTGGGTTACTGCTATGAATAAATCAAAGGAAAAGAAACAAGCAAAACGTGAACAGGATTACAACACAGCACATGGTATATGTGATCACGGCGATACAGAATGGTGTGATACCTGTGCATACGATATTAATGGCGAGCAAGTAGCAGTCAAAGGAATAGATTATGAGTGATATAGAAGTCCCAAAAGGGCACGGCAAATGGCACGGTGGCAAAGGCTCCGCTCCTAAACAATCAGACCAAGACAAGTATGCAGACAACTGGGATAAGATCTTTAAGAAAGATAACGATGAGTTTCCAGACAGAGCAAGACCAGATGGACTAGTTTGGGAAAAAGATCGCAGAGAAAAAAATGAAGCACAACTGAATCATGAGGAGAAAGTGTTTGGTAAACCGCCTATGCCTAATGGCTTAGAACGTGCATGGGCAAGGAAAAAAAAGAAATGATAATATCAGATGTGATAGGACTGGTAGGGGTTGCTTTACTAATAGTTACTTATGCTATGCTACAATTAGACAAGATAGACCCTAAAGGGTTTTGGTATAGTTTTAATAATATGGTAGTAGCAATACTTGTTAGCATAAGTTTAATATACACACCTAACATAGCAAGTTGGACCATAGAAGTGTTTTGGTTTATTATAAGTGTATATGGTATTGTAATGTATTACAAGAGGCTCAATGAAAGTAATTAGAGCAACACTTACTGTAGAAGTTCCGTATACCAATGACGTTATGAACAACGGCAGTTTGCTAGACAAAGAACTAAGAAAAGTTATAGACAAAACAGATTTTCTAAACTGTAAGACAGTTGCATGTGACGAAGACGCAAAAGATACATTACCTATTATTAGATAATGAGATTAGTTAGATGTAATGTAAATGACGGTGCGGACTATGACTTCATACATGAAAGTGCTGTCCAAACTACATTTAAAAAATATTTCGAATGGTCAGAGAACAACGATGTTCCTGTAGATTTTACAAGATCATTCATTGGTGGTGGAAGTGGCTTAATGATTATTGTTGATGCTAAATTCAAACACAAGGAAGATGAAGCACAGTTTGTATTAACATTTGGCAACAAAGTATACAATACTATTAAAGAATTAGGAAACATGGATTATGAGTTTGGCTACCGCAACAACTAAAGAACAAAAATTAAGAGCATTTAAAGAATCAGTTAGTGATACTGCTTTGGCATTTGTAATGAATGTACCAATTGGGTTTGGTATAATTGCATTTGCAGACTGGATAGGTATTGTAGCAGTAGACTATGACCAAAATATCCAACTGGTTATATTACAGAATATTGTGTTTACTACAGTAGCAATTACACGAAAAACCTTTGTAAGACTGCATTTCGATAAGAAAAATGCAGAAAGAGGTTGATATTTGCCAATAAAACACTATATAATGTATAAGAAAGATAAATAATTTTTGTAGTTTAAGAAATGCAAGGGCAAAAGGATTGTAAATGAATGGAGTCTACTGCAAATCAAAAACTGCTATAATGATACACAAGGTAAGTTGATCGTAAGAGAAGCAAATCGAATGGTAACATTATATTTCGGGTTACTCAACAAAGCGCCTTAATATGGTAACACATTAAGGAAACAAGAAATGTAACCAAGTGTAGTGAGGAGAAACGGACACACACTAACAGAAACGACCTCACAATGCTATTTTTACTTTCGCCGAAAGGGTTAGTAGATCTTAAAATTAGAAAATAAACTTGCTTAACAAAGGAGATTATAATGGTAACAAAGCAACAATTCCGTGTCACAACCGACACATTAACCCCTCTATATAAAGCCTCAGTTGGCTTCGACCAAATGGTAAACGAGTTCTTCAATGCAGGAACGCTCGACAATACATCAGGGTATCCACCTTACAACATCAGCAAAGACTCAGACGATGTCTATGAAATTACTCTTGCAGTAGCAGGATTTAAAAAATCAGATATTGAAATTGAACTTGAAGATGGTACACTAAAGATAGTTGGTAACTCAGCAATCTTAGATAGTGAAGAAAAGGAATACTTACATAAAGGTATTGCAGAACGTAACTTCATTAGAACATTTAAACTTGCAGAATATGTTGAAGTTAAAGATGCAAAACTAGAAGATGGTATTTTAAGAGTATCATTGTTTAGGAACGTACCTGAAGCATTAAAGCCACAAAAGATTAGCATAGGCTAGTTTTTAGGTAAATATTGAGGTAGGCATAAAGTTGTCTACCTCAATTTATATTAACCAAAGAAATGGCAAGTAAAAGTAATAAGAAGAAAGTAATTGTATATATGATACCTGAGGGTGAATCTAGAGATAGCCACACATATCATTATACAGCAGTTAAAACAAAAACACTCATACAAGAAAACAGAAAACTTAAAATGAAAAAGTTTAATCCTGTGAAGCAAAAACATGAAATGTTTGTTGAGGCTAAATTACCTAAACACCAAAAATAACACTTGACAATTCTTTTAATTTGTGTATAATTAAAACATGCCCATTGAACAAGTAGAAACAAGAGACAAGGTAGAACTTGTCTACCCTCACAGATATAACGTACTGTTGTTAAACGACGACTATACTCCTATGGATTTTGTTATACAGTTATTAGTTGAAGTGTACAATCGTACACTAGACGAAGCAACTGGTGTAACTATGAAAGTCCATGAAGACGGTCAAGGTATAGCAGGTACTTACAGTCACGAAGTTGCAGAACAAAAGCAATCAGAATCTTTGATGATTTCCAGGCACAATGGCCATCCACTAAAAATCGTCTTAGAGAAATTAGAGTGAAAGAATTTGATAATAAGTATACCGCAGGGTTCAGCACAGTCGTCGATAGTGATGACTTTGATCCAGGACTAACAGAAGAAACAGTTCGGAAGTTAAGTGCAATTAAAAACGAACCTGAATGGGTTACTGAGTTTAGACTAAAGGCATGGGATCACTTACAAAAAATCAAAGAGCCTACATGGGCACATGTTAATTATGCACCAATAGACTATCAAGCATTAAGTTATTACTCAGCACCTAAGTTTAGAAACAAAGAAGATATACCACAAGAAATATTAGATACATTTGATAAGTTAGGTGTACCATTACATGAACGTGATGCATTGCTTGGTATTGAGAAGGAAGACAACAAAGATATTATTCCAACTGTAGCATTAGATGTAGTATTTGATAGTGTTAGTATTGCTACAACATTTCAAAAAGAATTAAAGAAACATGGCATTATATTTTCAAGTATAAGCGAAGCCATACAAGAACATCCAGAGTTAGTAAAACAATACTTAGGTACTGTTATTCCTTCCAAGGACAATTACTTTGCATGTTTAAATAGTGCTGTCTTTACAGACGGTACGTTCTGTTATATTCCACCAGGTGTAAGATGCCCAATGGAACTAAACACATACTTTCGTATCAATGCTCGTAACACAGGGCAGTTTGAACGCACATTAATTATAGCAGACGCGGACAGTTACGTTAGTTACTTAGAAGGGTGTACAGCACCAGCATACGATGAAAACACGTTACACGCGGCTGTAGTAGAACTAGTGACCCATGACAGAGCAGAAATAAAATATTCAACAGTACAAAATTGGTACCCAGGAGATGAGAACGGTGTCGGCGGTGTATTAAATTTTGTAACAAAGAGAGGAATGTGCAAAGGTGAAAATTCTAAAATATCTTGGACCCAAGTTGAGACAGGTAGTGCTGTTACTTGGAAATATCCATCCTGTATATTACGAGGCGATGGTTCCGTTGGTGAGTTCTATAGTGTTGCAGTAACCAAAGGAAAACAAATGGCTGACACAGGCACCAAGATGCTACATGTTGGTAAGAACACTAAGAGCACAATTATATCCAAAGGCATAAGTTTTGGAGACAGCAGTAATACATATAGAGGACAAGTTCGTATAGGTAAAGGGGCACATAACAGTAGGAACTACACACAATGTGATAGTTTAATGTTAGATGACAGTAAGGCCTTGACAATACCGGTGGTTCAGCAGTATAATAACAGTAGTGTAGTAGAGCATGAAGCAAGTGCTGGTAAAGTATCAGAAGAAGCACTATACTACTTAAAGTCCAGAGGCATGGACGATGAAGATGCATTAAATTGCATAGTAAATGGTTTTTGTAAAGATATATTTCAACATCTACCATTAGAATTTGCCGCAGAAGCAAACAAGTTATTAAGTGTAACATTAGAAGGAGCAGTAGGATAATGAGTATAGAAGATAAGATTAAGGACATGGTAGAAAGTAATAAAGCAATCTTGTTTATGAAGGGCACACCATATGAACCAAAGTGTGGCTTCTCTGCTAGGACTGTCCAAGCATTAGTTGAATGTGAAATCGAATTTGCATACTTAGATATTCTCGAGAATCCAGATGTTAGAGCAACATTGCCAAGTGTAAGCGATTGGCCTACATTCCCACAACTATTTTTTAACGGTGAACTATTAGGAGGCTGTGATATTATTACTGAAATGCATAACACAGGTGAACTAAAGGAAGTTTTAACAAATGGATAAAGTAACAATGAAAGATATTGGCGGAGACGTTGTTAAAGATAATTCAATCTACAAATTAAAGGATAATAAATTTGGGGACAACTTAACACTTAGTAGCACATTTTTAAGAGCCAATCAAAAGACAAACGGGCACACACACGAAGGGCAAGAGGAAGTATACTTCTTTCAACAAGGTGAAGGTGAAATGGAAATAGATGACAATCGGTTTCCTGTAAAAGCAGGCGATGTTGTTTGTATTAATGATGGCGAGTTCCATAGAGTGTTTAACACAGGACACTTAGGATTATATTTTGTATGTGTATTTGACGGAGGAAGAAATCACTAAGGCTATGATTCAAGGAAATGTAGACATTAGTTTTTTAACAGATGAGATGCTAGACAATACTAAATTTGCCGAAACAACTGTGACTGGACATGCTAATGGATACTGGAACGAAATACATGTAGTACCGCCAGAGTATGCAGAAGGCAGTGATGTAATATATCAATCGTTTGGCAATGATTGTCCTCAATGGGTTTTCAAAGTTGCAGAACTGTTTGATTGGGTAGAGCATAAACAAGTTACTATTAATAAAATTATGCCAGGCAGATTTATTCCACCGCACAAAGATAAAATGTATAACATGCGTAACTACTTAGAACAAGAAAATGTAGATATGATGAAGAAGAAATTAATTAGATTAACAATATTTTTGCAAGATCACAAAGTAGGTCACTGGCTTAATACAGATAATCAATCTTTCGATAACTATAGCAAAGGAGATTACGGTTACATATTTCCGGATCAATTACATGTTGTTGGAAACTTAGGACACGAACCTCGATACACAATGCAAATAACAGGATTAATAAATTAAATGATAGTAACACAAGAGTTTACAGTAAAGGTAGATGACAAAACAATTTTAGATAATGTCCATATAGACTTTGGTCCGGGCATACATGTTCTAATGGGACCTAACGGTGTAGGCAAAAGCAGTTTTGCAAATGCACTAATGGGACATTATAATTACGAGACAACAGGCGCAGTAGAATTTTACGGCAAAGATCTGTTAGCATTGGAGACCTTCGAGAGAGCGAGGGCAGGCTTATTTGTTGGTTTCCAATCACCTTCTCCTGTTCCTGGTCTTAGTAATTTTCAATTTATTAAACAAGCAAAACAATCCAATGGCATAAAGCCAAACATTAAAGATGACTTGTTTGACTTTAGAGCATTAACAGATAGATTTGGTTTAGGGTCCGAATGGGACAAAAGGCAAGTTAATGTAGACAGCAGTGGCGGTGAAAAGAAAAAGAACGAACTAATACAAATGCTAATGTTAGATCCTAAGTGTGCAATACTAGATGAGCCAGACAGTGGACTAGATGTTGATGGCATTAAATTGCTAACAGAAAAATTAAATGAGTACATAGAATCAGATCCTACTAAAGTATTAATAATTATTACGCATTATGAAAAACTAATCGAAGAATTAAATGTTAGTTCTGTTAGTATTATGAAGGATGCAAATATTATACAGCACGAAGGAAAAGACATAGCATATCAAATATTTGAAGAAGGGTTTGCAAATGTCTGATAGACATTTAGAATATAGTCTAAACGAATTACCTGACATGATGGAATTGGGTGTTAGACAAAATATGCTTTCTGATAAGCACAAAAACTTGTGGCCAAATGCTGTAAGCAAATTTAAAAAGAGTATTGCAGAACGTAATCCATTAAACAGTTATATTCACAAGAACATGAATCCAGCAAAGATTAGTAGGCATGTAAATAAAACTCCTATATTCCAAACTGTATCCGCAGAGCCTCATGATGATTATGTAAACGACTGGCATATATCAGATGGCAACATTCAACTACCCATGGGTAACGATTCTATGTGGGGTGTTAAAGTATTAGATGAATGGACAAAGAGATCTAGTCTAAAACAGTATGAGCCTTACTTTGAACCTACAGGACGTATATCAGACTTTGCATTTTTAAATACAACCAACCCAGTTGGAATAAGATTTGATACAGGCATAGTTGAAACTTGTCAACTTGTTTACAAAGAACAAATAGTAGATGAAGACTTATCTTGTATTAATTTTATTGTAGATATCGGTAAAGGTGCTAATGTAACATTAGAAGAATTTATATCACCTAAACAAAACGGCTGTAAAATAATAAAGATAACATACCTTGTTAGACAAGGTGCAAAACTAGAAATACTTAGAACAACAACACCAGGCAATGAGTCTCTTAATATTGTTGATAGCAAGTTTATATGTTTTCCTGAAAGTGATATTATTGTTAATTCAAAAGGAAAAGGCTCCTATTATACACAAGAATTCTTTGATTTTGATATATACAGAAGTAGCCAAGTTTGTTTAGACGGTAGATACAATATTAAAAATGAGGACAACAACCATGTTGGTGTATTAGTAAACCATTTAGAAAATGATAGCATAAGTGATATAGATGTAAAGACAGTTGTCGATGGAAATTCAAACAGCAGTTTTATAGGTAACATATTTGTCGACAAGATTGCTAGAGGAACTGATGCAAAACTTTTTAATAAAAATTTACTGCTAAGTAATAAGGCAACTGCAATAAGCGAACCGCAGTTAGATATAAACACTAAAGATATAGAATGTTCGCATGGATGCACAGTTAGTAACATTGATCCACAACAACTATATCTATTAAATGCTAGAGGATTAGATAGTCACTCAGCAAGGAATATTTTAAAAGAATGCTTTCTGAATCAATAATAACAACAAGGGCAGAATGGCCCACACTAAAAAATAATAAAGACTTGGCTTACTTTGATAGTGCGGCTTCTACACAGACGCATGTTTCTGTATTAGACAGAATGAATCAGTATTACGAACAAGAAAGATGTAATGCAAATAGAGGAGATTATGAAATTTGCCAAAAGGTATCCGACGGCTTAGAAAGATCTAGAGTGCAAGTATCAGATTTATTAAACTGTAAACCAGAACAAATTATTTTTACTGCAGGTGCAACTCAAGGACTGAATATGGTTGCAGAATGGCACAAAGATGTTCCTGTAGTATTCATTACAGAAGCAGAGCATACTGCAAATATATTACCTTGGATAGTGCAAGGAAGAACAATCGAGAACGGTAGACTTGTAGTGCTACCTCTTAATGAAAGAGGTGTTTTAGATATAGGACAAGCAGTAAAGTTATTTGAACAATTTCCTTATAGCATGTTAAGTATTCACAGTCACAGTAATGTAACAGGCATACCAACCAACTATAAAAAACTAACAAAAGCCGCACATAGTAGCGGAATCAAAGTTTGTATTGATGCTTGTCAAACAATAGGCACACATGAGTTTGATCCTTTTACTGTTGACTATGCTGTATTCAGTGGACATAAAATGTATGGTCCTACTGGTGTAGGAGTTCTTTATGGTAGGCTTCCATGGGAGCAACATAGAGCATTACAGCAAGGTGGTGATACAATCAATCACTATGATTTCTCAGGCAATATAGATTTTAAAGAAGGACCTACTAAACATGAACCAGGAACATTAAATATAGCAGGCATACTAGGTATAGGTGTAGCCGCAGAATATATTAAATGGGTTGGCTATAATGAAATTACAAGACATATGAGTAAGGTAGACTTAGCATTTAGTGATGCCGGTTTATTTGATATAAAAGGTTTAAACTTAGTTTACCCAAGTTTTAGACAAAATGGACGATACGTTTACAGTTTTACATGTGATGGCTATCATCCTAGCGATCTAAGTGCTATGGTGAGTTTAGACGGTATTGCCATACGAGCAGGAAAACTTTGTGCTCATCCGATAGTAAATAAACTTAGTGGCGGTAAAGGTGTGTTAAGAGTGAGTCCTGGCATGTATACTGAAACAGAAGATATAAACAAACTAGTTGAGGGTCTATGCAAGGCAGTGAAGAGAATAAGTTAAACAATAGAGACTATGATGCAATAGGCTCTGACGAAATAAACTTAGCAGATAAAGTTAGAAGTAATCTACGCAGAGTTATAGATCCTGAGATAGGAATTAACATTGTTGATTTAGGCTTAGTATATGACATTGATGTTAACGAAGAAAATGATGTACAAGTTATAATGACTTTAACTGCACCAAATTGTCCGTTCGGAGAAATGATAATGATGGAAACAGAATTTGCTGTACGCAGTTTAAAAGAAGCCAATCTTATAAAAATTACATTAACATTTGACCCGCCATGGAATCCTGATATACATGTATCAGACGAAGCCAAATACCAAATGGGTATACTATAAACACTTATAAATAAATAGGCATAGCACATTTAGTTATGCAAGGAAATATATGAATATAATTAAACATTTCATTGATACAATGAAAACGGTGTTGGTCACGAGAGCAACAGATATTAACGGAAGGTCAGATAGACCAGAGTACTGGTGGTTCACACTATACGCATGTATAGTATTTGGATTATTAGCAGTAGTAGATTACTATGTAATAGGATTTACATTCTTTAGTATACTAGAACCATGGGGAGAGATGAAAGACAGCGGCGTGTTAGTAATGCTATTTACACTTGCAACACTAGTGCAAAGTATATGCTTGACTGCAAGAAGATTACATGACAGAGGTCATAGTGGTTGGTGGCAGTTAGGTTTTATAGTACCAGGCTTAAACTTTATAGTTTTTTACTGGTTAGTAAGAAGTGCTAAAGATACACCTAAATACTTAAAGTATAAAAACCCATATGGGAAACTACCTAAATAATTAAGAGGAAAAGTAAATGGAAATAATGGTACCAGACGTAGTGTTTAAAACTAGACGTGAGATAGACGAGGCACCAGGATTTGAATGGTATGACTTAACATCTCAAGAAATCTTTACAGGCAAAAGAGTTGTTATATTTGCATTACCAGGAGCATTTACTCCTACATGCAGTAGTACCCATTTACCAGGTTATGAAGTAGAATACGACACCTTGTGTAGCCATGGAGTTGACGAAGTATATTGTTTAAGTGTAAACGATACATTTGTTATGAACAACTGGATGGCTCACACAGACATATCAAAAGTCAAACCATTGCCGGATGGAGCAGGACTATTTTCACGTCAAATGGGATTCTTAGTTGATAAAACTAATATGGGCATGGGCATGAGAAGTTGGAGATATTCAATGATTGTAAATGATGGCATTGTTGAAAGAATGTGGGTAGAGTCTGGCGTTGGTGACAATGGCAGTAGTGATCCTTTTGAAGTAAGCGATGCATATACAATGCTTACCTATCTCAAAGAATCAGATAATGGCTAATGAGCAACTCGAAATAATATCATGGGGTGATTTCCAAAAAGGAATTGCTCCACTTTGGAAAACTGATCCAAACACAATCCCAATATTTAATAACCCTTATCACATAATACAATACCCACAGCACCTATGCCACAATAGTATTGTACTGTTTCCTGTTTGTTATACAGTAGATAATACTCCTGTAGCATACAGTTGTGTATATAATCTAAGTGATACAGTAATTAGAACTAGAGGAATATTTGTATTAGAAGAACATAGAGGTAAAGGCTATGGACACAAAATACAAAAAGCACAATGGGATATATTCCCTAGAACATTCCACAGAGCATTTGGCTTTTGGAGAGAGGACTCTGCTCCACGTTTCCAAAAGTATAGTGACATGCAACTAGTACCAGGTACTGATTGGATATGGAGTGACTTTAGTAAAGTTAATATGAGATTCATGTATGTAGATAGAGGACCAAAGCCTACAGAACTAGACATACAACAGAACATAAGTTTCATACAAAAACATAAAGACGAATTTAGTTTTGGTGGAACTAACAACCTAAATGTAGACTGGAGCATCGATGAATGGGACTCCTATTTTGAAATGCATAAAGGCAATTATAAAGACCTCCAAATTAATTTAAATTTTTAATTCTAGGTCAATAAATACAACTATGAGCATACAAGATTTAGATCCTAGATGGGATAACAAAACATTAGAATATAATTTAGAAAAGCATAACTGGCCAGAGTTTTGGTTAAGTGTTGCTAAGGAAAAGTTTCCTGATATTGTATCTTTGGAAACAGTCCACAAGACTTTGACTACTGAACAAATATCAGAACTAGGTTCATATTTACAAAAAAGAACAGGAGACAATGACTTCATAGAAAGAGTAGATGCATACTATACTGAATACGTTCCTGAACTAATAGATCAAGAAGATTGGATGCTACAAAGATTTTTTACAATTAGAGTAGTTATTCCTAACCAAGCAAAGAAAGGCAGACTACTTGCATTCCATCAAGGGATTTGGGTAGGCAATGGTTTAGGTTTAAGAACTATATGGACACCGTTTACAGAGTGCTATGGTAACAACTCAATGCAGATTATGGGTTGGGAAGAGTCAGATGACTTAACTAAAAGATGTTATGATCAGAAGATGAGTTACGATGAACTACAAGGCGAGTGTGCCAAACATTGCTGGCCAGTAACACTAAAGCCTGGACAAGCACATTTATTCCAACAACATCATATACATGGTAACTTTAATAACGATACAGACATAACACGTTGGAGTATGGACGGAAGAGTATTACCAGTAGGTGGCCACTATGGCAGGAAACTACCGGGTGGGTACTTTAGATTCATCGGAGAGAAAGACGATACTAGAGCAGTAGATAATACTAAGAAATGGATTAGTTATGCAGGCTGGAACAGTAAGTTTAGCAGTCCAATACCTTTACCAATGCAGAGAAATACTATTAATCAATACTGTGATAAGTATGGTATTAAAATCAGCGACTATCAATTTGAAAACGAATATGTTGATTGGTTCCCCGGATTAGAAAAGTATATCGCAGGTTACAATGTAGATGGAATAGTATGTTGTAGTATATACAGTTTACCAGATGATCCTTTTAGAAGAAGGACATTACTACAACTTGCAATTGATAATAATGTAGAATTACATTTTGCTAATGAACTATGCAGTCTAAGAACTCAAGAAGACTTAGAGCATATTCAACGTGTATTTAAATTTGTTAATGAGAATACACCGCCGAATGAGACTCTAGGTTATGTCTAAAAAATATTACTATCATGTAGTTTACGGCGAAGGTTTTGTAGATTACTTTGGTAGCAATGTCGACACAGAATACTACTGGAACTTTACTCCAAACAAACTACTCAATGAAGAAGGCACCCAAGTTGTTTCATTCGAACTTAACGACTTACCATTAACTAAAAAGTTTGTAGAAGCATATAAAAATAAAGTATGGGCAACAACATACGATTATAAGATAAGAGGCAACCACAAAGCATTTGAAATGATCAGTGATGTTTATAGAAGTCTTACTAAAGACTGGATACTAGAAAGCAGAACTGAGATGAATGATACTATCAATTTGCTTAATGCTCATCCTGTTGCTAAAGAATTAGGCTATAGTTTTCCAGAGGAACTAAAACTTAACGATATAAATTTAAATGATATGAGGATTCCTAGTTTAAACAGACTACATGAACTGTTTGAATTACACATGGAACACTTATCAGAATATATATTACACAATAAAATGGATCCTAATACACATGATCTATTGTGGAATAAATTGCAAAGTATTAATTTACTAGTTCATTATAATGAGAAACTAGATCAAAACATTGCAAGACCAGAAGATATAGAAACAGCACCAGCGGCATACTTTACAAGTTTAAAGTTTAGTGTTAATAAAAAGACTGAATGGTTACTAGAGCCTGAGGATTATGAACACTTTACTGCTGTTAGGCCAACAGGAGGTCTACAGTTAGACTTTGGAACAGTTGGTAAGGACTTGTGGCATTGTGCAAATACCAATGACATAGAACTTGTAAAAGATAAAATGGTTAGCCAACAATGGGAACTTAACCCATGGGTGCAATACGATTGGAACGAATGCACAGAAGCAGAATGGGAAGATGGTAAGAAACTATATTGGGATTGGGTAAAGGACAACAACGTAGCAGACTATTATGATATTACTGAACCTAAGTTTACTCCAGGTAGACATCAACTAGGTAAATGTGTAAGTCATAATTTTACAGGACCCGGAGACTTTGTTGATCAAATAATTAGCAAGACTCCATCAATAAAATATTTTTGTATAACCGAGGATGGCGCAGACCACGACCACATACTATGAAGCAATCAAATCTTTTTACTCATCTACGTTCAGTTGATGACAGTTACATTGTAGTGACTGCACTACAGCAAGAACTACCTGACTCACTACCAGAAAGAATCCTTTTTACTGGAGTTGGCAAAATTAATGCAACACATGTACTAACAAGATACTTAGAACGTAACCCTCATATAAAAACAGTAATCAATTACGGAACTGCTGGAGGCGTCTTTGGTGTAAAGCAAGGAGATGTTGTTAGATGCACATCCTTTGTTCAAGGCGATATGGACTGCGGAGAGTTAGTAGGCGGAGCAGGAATTACATACGGTGATGATAAGATCATTAAAGGTATGCTAAGTTTTCCTTGTGATACAACAGGATATGTTTGTAGAACACAAGATAGATTTGTTGATGACGTTGATGCATTAGATCTATTAGAATACACAATGCAAGGTAAAAACTTTAACTGTGTTGATATGGAAGCCTACGCACTTGCTAAGGTATGTGCAATGATGGAACGTGATTTTATATGCTACAAATATATAAGTGATGATGCTAACAGCGATGCAGACGATGAATGGACAACCAATGTAGCAAATGGTGAGCCTGCATTCTATGATTTGTTACAAGAGTATCATGGCTATAAAATGATAGAATGATTTTAGTATTAACTACATATAGGACTGGCAGTACATCTTTTTGTAAGCAACTAGCGGAGCAACATAGTTATGAAAACTTAGATGAAGGTTTTCATGAAGGAGTGCCGGACTTACATAAACCAGTATTAAGGCATTTGCACAAAAATAAAAACCATGTTGTAAAATTAATGCCTTACCATATAGAAAAATCTCCTATTAATAATTTACTAGATGAGTTATTACCACTTGCTGAAAAAGTATATGTGCTAATAAGAAAAGATTTCGATCAACAATGCCAGAGTTATTATATATGTAAACGTCTAGGTGTCGACTGGCACGACCATTGGGAAGATAAAGTAGACGTAACATTAGACAAAGACAGATGGCTATGGTGTGTTAATTTTTTACACAATGAATACTGTGAATTGCAAACATGGAAAGAAAAGATACCTAACTGTGAACTAATGTTCACACATCAATTAAATCAAAAAGACAAATATCAAAGACCTGTTAGATGGGATAAAGCACCTGGCTTTACTAATATTGATATTGAAGAATTGTTTATTTAAGAATAACTAACACGAATCTTAGCAGTACCTTGCGAACCACTTGTAGTAGTAACGAATGCTTTGATTGTGTTGTTTGCATCTGAGGCATCAGTATAAACATAACTTGGATTAACAGCAAACACTTGTTGCTCACTTAGGTCCACGTATGTAGCAGGCATTAGTCTATCTGGATCTGCATCATCACCAATAGTAATAGTAGTGTCACCGTCAAATACAGTAGTAACTTCTACTAATACTTCCATTGGTCTACTAAAGTTACTTACATTACCTAATGTAACTGTTCCATCGCTATGCTGAACTGTTGAACTTAATGTTGCGGCATCTGTGCCTGAACTGTCTCTTGTGCTAACTAAAGTTAGATGTCCTGTTGATGCAGGGTTATCTTGCCTTGCTATGTAAACAGCATACTCGCCATCACCACCGTCAGTAACTTCAATTAAGTCACCTTCGTTAATTGTGTTATCAGCATATACTGCCGCTAAGTTTGCCTTTCTAAATGTTGCACTAGCACCTGAGGCGTCTGAACCAATACCTGTTGAACCAACATACTTACCACCACTAACGTAAATAACGTTACTAGTTGCTGTTCCAATATCACTAGGTAAGTTATCACCTATAAAATGTAGTATACCTGATTGGTAATCAAAGTACCATTGGTCTTCGTTGCCTGAACCTGTTTCAAATAACTGTGTACCTGAACTCTGTGCGTTAGCAAGTCCTGTTGATGCCGCGTACACTTTTAACTGATACGTTGCACCAAATGAGGGTGGTATCCAATTTGTTAGTCCTGTTTTCCAAGTTCTATTATTAGAGGATGTTCCATCTTCTGTTGTTTCTTTAGCACCACTTATAGCATCTGAATAAACATGAACTACACTACTGTTGCTACCTGGTATAACTGCCGCTATAGCATCTGACTGTGCCCATATCATTGCAGTCGATACAATTAAGTCCGAAACGTTTGCTTCGTTAGGTGCTTTCTTACTGGCATTAGTATCAGTCTTAGTCTTGCTAAAACCAACCTTTTTCCAAAGTAAATCGACCTTTTGACTATCTGTTATTGCCATTATTCAACGCTCAATGCTGTTAGAGAATCGCCATCCTCAAGTTTAATTCTAACAAGTATGTTATTACCTGTTGCGTCTGTTCCGTTTTGATCTCCCAATGTCATAGTAAACGTATCGTTACTGTGACTTGCGCCATCTATAATTCTGTCACCTGATGTAAATGCACAACCGTCACTTCCGTTACCGCCTGCTCCTGTATCACTACCTGGTGTTCCTGCTCCTGCATAAGTTGATCCAGCAGTTAGCCAACCGTTAGTTCCACTAGTGCTATCAATGTTTGTGCCTGGAGCCGCTATAAATACTCCGCTAACTGTACCTGTTAATCTTAAAACAAAGTTAGCCATTGTTGTTCTTCTAAATGCAAAGGTAAAGTATTGTGTTCCACTTCTGCCTGTTGCTAAGTCTGGGCCTACTGGTAAGTAGCCTGAACTTAAATTTGTATCAAAGTGTTGTAGTGTATTCCATCTTACAACTGCTTCTGTTGTTCCTGCAATAGTTTCTGCGCCAGTCCATGCACTTGCTGTATAGAAGTTAGTTGATCCTGCTATTGCAGGTGTATCACTTGCACTACCAAACCCTGTAACTCTCTTACCGTCATCATCAAACCCTGCACCTAAACTATCACTTACTGCAATGTTTTCCTCGTCAAAGGTTGGACTTGCTGTCCATACTTGAATCTTTTCACTTGTTTCAGATGTATATGACCCTGTGCCATTAACGTTAGTTGCTCTAAACTTAATAGCCTCAACTGCCGCTACATTACTTGTAGTAATATCTACAGTAACATCACCTAATGCATAAGGACTTGCTACACCTGTTTGTGCTATTGGTACACCTGAGTTTAACATAGTAGACGAACCGTCTATATCTGAATAACTTCTGAACTCTTGTTGAACTGTTGAACCACTAGTGCTTTCTAAGTTAGTACCACTAGCAATATAAAATATACTTGAACTATCTAAGTATGCTTCTCCAACTAGGTTGCTAACAGTTGCACTTTCTAATTTAACTTTTGGTGAACCACTGTTGTAATAAGGAACACCTGATACATACCTTTTGCTTCCTGCTGTATGTTCTGCCAAATTTGCACTTCCTACATTAACAGTAGGAGCACTTGTTACATTATCTTTAACAATGTAAACGTTATTAGTTGCACCTGTTGTACTATGACTTAATGAAAGACTGTGTACACCTGTTGCTAAACTACTTATATTTTTTGTAACTCTGCCACTAAACACTTGGAAGAAGTTTTGAGGATATGTTGTTGAACTAATTTCATTGTAAGCATCGCCTTCTGCTGTAATTACTAATGAAGTAAACGTTCCTGTTTCGCCAGTTGAAGTAGAGAATACTTTGTTTCCATCTGCACTACCATCTACTAAAGCACTTACTGTACCACTGTCTGATCTATATGCATCACTAATAGTTGATGTACTAACACTTGTGGTAGTATCATATCTTCTTGCTGTTGTTCCGTTTAAACTTGCTCCGGTACTTATACCACCTACGGTATTAGTGGCCCCATGTGCTAGTTTACTTGTATCCTGTGCTGACGTTGATAGTGTTAAACTCTTACCTGAAACACTAGTTGGCGCCGCTGGTAAATTCTCTAATGAGAACACTACCGTATCGTTGTCTGATTGGACAGTTAAATCAGGCTGTCCTGAACCTGTCATTGTTAATGTATATGAGCCTGCTGTTTGACTTAGGTAATCATGAGTGATGTTAGCACCACCTACTGATCCTGCTGGTGAACCTGATTCAGTAACTTCATCATTACTTGATCCATCGCCCCATGCATATACATAAGCATTTGCATTTTGTGTAGTATTGTCTACAGTTACTATTGCTCTGTTAGTTCCGCTTAAATCTGTTCCTTTGTATAGAACTCTATCGTTGTCGTTGCTACTGCTTAATGCTTGACTAACACTTGTTCCTGTAACAGTTGCTCTTAAGTCTGGCTCAACGTGAACAGTAAAGTTTGAACTCTTAAATGGTGAACTTGTATGATTTGAAATAACTTCTATGTTACCCACAAAGTCTACTGCTGTTCCTGATGATTGTTGTCCGCCACTTAAAGCAAACGTATGATCAATAGTTCCACTTGTATCACCTGCTGAACCACTACCTACGTTTACAGTTGATGTTGTACCATCTCCCCAAACGTATCTATATTGTATTCCCATTGCGGCAAACGTTCCAACACCACTCTCAGTAGTGTTAGTAAATGTTACAGGATGTCCTGATGTTGCTGTTTCGTTTATTCCGCTATTGTCATCTAAAGTGACAGTTGGGGTGTGCGTATCAAACACATTAATAACTGCTGTTGTATTATTAGGGACCGTGGAAGGGTCTGCAGTTGTATGTGTTAGCAATGTCAACTTAACAGTTCTTTGTTGATCTGTTTCCGTTGATGTTGCAAAGGTATGCGATAAACGTGAACCTTGGGTTCCGCCTGTTTCAGTATCTGCAGTGATAGTGTTATCACTCGAACCGTCACCCCATTCTACTTTGTATGTTGCTGACGCACTACCAATGTTAGTAGTTTGATTTTCAAAGTAAAGTGCTGTACCGTCGTCGATTTGTGTGACTGCTGAGCCACCACTTGACGCGGCAAAGAACCCAAATCCTGCGGATGGGTTTGCAGTATAAAGGGTTATAAAATTTTCTTTTTGTAAACTTGTTGTACTACCTTCTCCAGCACCACTGTTGTGGAATGCTGTTACTGTAACATCAAAGGGCGATAAAGCATTGTTAGAGTATGTATGAGTCGGTGTGCTATCAGTTGTAGCAGTTGTAGTTGTTCCGTCTCCCCAAGCAATAGTATATCTATTTGGGTTTCCAGTAGTGCTAATAGTTAATGTTGCTGTCAATGGTGCACCACCTGAGGATACATTTGTTGTATAGTCTACGTCTCTAACAAAAGTATTGTTGTATATGTTAAGGGTTGCTTCGTTTAATTTATCAATAGCATCGGATACTTTTTCTGTATTACTTAAACTAGTAACTGCACCTTGTCTTGTTACTGTGCTATTACCTGCATACTCACCTTGGTTAGGTGTAATATGCCAATCGCCATCGCCTGTTGCGTCTATATTACCTAGTGTTAAACTAAATCCGTCTGTTGCTGATCCTTGTGCATCTAGTTGTGCTTTGGTCACAAAGTCTGCGGCCGCTGTAGCATTCGCGCCTTGTAAACGTGTAAGTGTTGCATTATCTTCTGCAACTATTTGCATTAAACTGGCGTCAGCATTACCTTTTAGTTTAGGACCTTGTTTTCCTAACTGTAGGCTTGCACCAACTCCAATTAAACCGTAATTTTTTACTTGTGCCACTAATGGATCTCCCTAATACAGTAGTTATTTATCTATTTGATATAAAACTTAAAGCATAACAATTCGCTTGACACATTACTTAAAGGTGTTATAATAAGAGTATGGAATTCTTAATTATAGGAGATGTTCACGGAGGCTATACACCGTTCAAACGTGCTATAGACTTTGCTCGTGAAAACGATTTGCACTTAATTAGTGTAGGAGACCTTATTGATAATGGTCCGGATGGTGACTTAGTTGTGTCTAACATGCTTTCATTATTGGATAAAGGCTATGCATCTGTAGTTAAAGGCAACCATGAACACAAGATTATTAGATACTTGAATGGTGCTAATGTAATATTAGGGCCTCCTAACATGGTAACAACTGAACAATTTAAAACTAATAAAACATTTGAAGCAGATTTTAGACGTATGGTTGATGACTATGCTCAAGACTTTATTAAGTTAGAAGATGATATCTTTATTACACATGCAGGAATGCACCCAGACTTTTGGAAAGCAGAAGCATCTAATACAGATTTAACTCGTAGAATGACTGATGAAATGATGTTTGGTCAAGCAAATTATAAAATTACATATGAACATGCTGGACAAACATACCCTGCAAGAACGTATGAATGGAGACATTCTGTTCCTTCTGGTGTAACATTATTTGTAGGTCATGACCCTGCACCTCTTACAGAGAAGCCTGACTTCGATAACTTTCAGCCTAAGCCTTTAGACTTTACAAACGAACAAGGTGGCAGAGTTATTTGGTTAGACTGCGGAGCCGGTAAAGGTGGCGATTTGTTTGGAGCAGTAGTAAATAGTGCTACAAAAGAGAAAGTTGACTTTATCAACTTTGGGAAAGATTAAAATGGAATATGCAGTATATATAATAGTTTTTATGCTAATGTATATTATCTGGAATGACAGAAACAATAGGCCAAGACATTGAGACTAACTTATAAAGATTGCGGAAAGATTGGGTTTACTTGTAGTACATTTGATTTACTACATGCAGGCCATGTTGCTATGCTTGAAGAAGCAACACACCATTGTGACTTCTTAATTGTAGGATTACAAAACGATCCTACACAAGACAGGCCAGAAAAGAATCAGCCAGTACAAAGTATTGTTGAAAGGCAAATACAGTTAGCCGCAATTAAGTTTGTGGATGAAGTTGTAATATATAATACAGAACAAGACTTAACTGACTTGCTCTTAACGTTGCCTATTCATGTGAGAATACTAGGCGACGAATACAAAACAAAAGACTACACAGGCAAAGACATTGCCAAGCAACGAGGTTGTAAGGTTATATACAATGGCAGAGATCATTCTTTCAGTTCAAGCAGTTTAAGAAAACGTGTTGCTTCAGCAGACAAGGCAGTTGACTCTACTCCATATGAACATAACCGAGGCATTGATAACTTGTAATGAATACATTTAAAGCAGGATTAATTTTGTTTGGTGCTTTGGTAATAAGTAGGCTATTACCATTGCCAGCAAACAGCGAGCCATTATTAGGACTAGCAGTCTTAACACCTTACCTATCTAAGAATAATTTAGCATTCTTATTCCCATTAGCGGTTATGTTTGTATCTGATATGTTTATAGGATTCCATAACAGTATGCTGATGACTTACTCAGCACTAGCAGTAGCACCTTTTATCAGTAGAACATTAGATAACAAATATATAGCATTAGGTTGCAGTTGGATAGTATGGCACGTTTTAGCAAACATAGGACAAACGTATCCGCCGTTTACAACAGGTTCGTTATTATTTGATATCAAACTACTAGTCAGC
>Ga0257110_1000260_pt1 | contig 26921 bp, 24 predicted proteins | sample LP_taG_7_FD_190184 | JGI IMG/M metagenome (GOLD analysis project Ga0257110, IMG submission 190184) | Marine microbial communities from Northeast Subartic Pacific Ocean, Canada - LP_J_2015_P26_10m | ecosystem: Environmental > Aquatic > Marine > Oceanic | place: Canada: Northeast Subartic Pacific...
GCACAACTGTGACTGGATCAGAAGATATGAGTTCTGTTTCGTCAAAGGCAGTAGCCTCTTCTCTTGAAACTATTGGGCTATTTCTTTCATCTCCATATATTTCTGAATCTGCTATGAGCTCTTTTTTAATTAAAGTTTTAAGTCTTGTCTTAGAACCTAATAATTTCTCTAATTCTTTTCTTTCTGAATCAAGATGACCCTGTTCTTCTTTAATTTTTATCTCTTCAAGTTTTGCAAGCTGTCTTAATCTTATTTCTAGAATGGCATCGACCTGAATAGTGCTTAATTGAAATTTTTTCTGTAAGACTTTTTTTGGCTCATCTTCGTTACGAATGATGCTAATTACCTCATCAATATTAAGATAAATGACCAAAAGTCCTTCTAGAATATGCAACCTATCCAGAACCCAATCAAGCCTATACTGGAGCCTCCTTGTAACAGTCTGCAATCTAAATGTTAACCATTCCTTAAGAACCAGTTTTATATCTCGAGTTTGAGGCTTTCCATTCAAGCCTATCAAATTCATGTTCACTCTATAATTTTTTTGAAGGTCAGTAGTTGCAAACAAGTGATTCATTACGGCATCTTTATCGACTCTATTAGATTTAGGAACTAGAACTAATCGGGTTGGGTTTTCTTCATCACTTTCATCTCTTAAATCCACGATCATAGGAAGTTTTTTTCCATCCATCTGCGAAGCTATTTGCTCAAGGATCTTTGAACTAGATGTCTGATGAGGTAAAGCAGTTATAACGATCTCTCCATTTTCTAAATCGTAAGTGGCTCTCATCCTTATAGACCCTCTTCCTGTTTTGTAGATTTCTTTTAAGTCTTCTTCTGAAGAAATTATTTCAGCTTTAGTAGGAAAATCTGGCCCTGGAATAATGTCATATAATTCTTCAACTGTGACTTTTGGTTCATCTAGTATTTTTATACAAGCATTTACAATTTCATTTAAGTTATGCGGAGGTATATCTGTAGCCATGCCCACAGCAATACCAGTGGCCCCATTCAACAACAAGTTAGGCAGTCTAGCTGGAAGAACAGAAGGCTCTAATAGAGTTCCATCAAAATTGCTTGTCCAATCAACAGTACCTTGACCAAGTTCCTCAAGAAGACTCTTAGCATATGGAGATAAACGACATTCTGTATACCTCATTGCAGCAAAAGACTTTGGATCATCAATTGAACCCCAGTTACCTTGTCCGTCTATCAACGGATATCTTGTAGAAAAAGACTGGGAAAGAAGCACCATGGCCTCATAAGCTGCCGTATCTCCGTGAGGATGAAATTTACCTATCACATCGCCAACAGTTCTAGCACTTTTTTTGTATTTTGCAGCTGAACTTAAACCAAGTTCAGACATAGCATAAATTATTCTTCTCTGGACGGGTTTCAGTCCATCTCCTATGTTGGGAAGTGCTCTATCCAAAATGACATACATTGAGTAATCAAGATAAGCCTTTTCACTAAATTGACTCAGTGGCTGTTGTTCAAGTTTCTCAGACATTTGCTAAATTTCCTTTATCTTCGAGCCATTCCTTGCGATCTTGTGATCGTTTTTTAGATAAGAGCATATCAACCATTTGAGAAGATTTGTCTCCATTTTGGATAGTAAGTTGAACAAGCCTCCTAGCCCCAGGGAGCATAGTGGTTTCTCTGAGTTGAGATGCATTCATCTCACCTAAACCTTTAAAACGTTGAACTTCTATTTTAGTTCTTTTATTTTTCTTCTGAAGTTGATCTACGAGTTTGTCTTTTTCCACATCATCTAGTGCATAGTGAACATCTTTACCTTGATCAACTCTATAGAGAGGCGGCATTGACACATACACCCTTCCGTCTTCGACTAAAGGTCTAAAGTGTTTTAGAAATAGAGCACACAAAAGCGTAGCTATATGTAGTCCATCCGAGTCTGCATCGGCGAGTATACATACTTTGCCATATCTCAATCCTTCAAGATTATTACTACCTGGTTCAACTCCTAATGCGATAGCAATATTATTCACTTCTTGAGAAGCCAGGACCTCACTGACATCTACTTCCCAAGTATTCATAATCTTTCCCTTAAGAGGAAGGATGGCTTGAAAAGTTCTATCTCTAGCTCTCTTTGCAGAACCGCCTGCAGATTCTCCCTCTACCAAGAATAGTTCTCCTTGCTCGGGATCATTACTAGTGCAGTCAGTAAGCTTACCTGGCAAGGCAGGCCCTGATATGATTCTCTTCCTGTCTACTTTCTTATTACTTTTCTGTCTTGCTTGAGCATTAGCAATACAAATTTCTGCGATAGTTTCGCCTTCTTCTGTATGCTGATTTAGCCATAAGCTAAAAGAATCTTTAATAATTTGCGATGAGACACTGGTAAATTCTTTGGATGAAAGCCTTTCTTTAGTTTGACCCGTGAACTGAGGATCTTTTACCTTGGCAGAGATTATAGAGCTACAATTTAACCAAATATCGTCAGCTGTGAGCTTTACTCCTCTTGGTATGAGATTTCTAAAATCACAAAATTCTTTAAGAGCTTCTGTAAGACCAGATCTTGTGCCATTAACATGCGTCCCACCTTGAGAAGTTGGTATTAAATTAACGTAACTCTCTGATATAGGATCGGCTATACCTTGAACCCATTGCAAGGCCCAAGTAAGACCTCCCTCTTCTGATAAGAACTCTCCTTCAAAAGGATCTGCCGGGACTACCTCTCCGCCTATGTTCGAAGAAGAGAGATAAGATGCAAGACCTTCTAGAAAGCACCAAGTTTCAGAGTTTCCAGTATTTTCATCTTTAAAAGATATTTTGAGCCCCGGAGAAAGAACCGCTTTTGCTTTTAAGGCTGCGGTTAGCTGAGAAACTGATATCTTTGGATTATCAAAATATTGAGGATCTGGTAAGAATGTGACCTTAGTGCCCGTATTTTTCTGACCTACTGTATCTATTGGTTTTAGTTCTGTCTTTTTTTCACTATTCTCAAACCGTATATGATATTTATTTCCGTCTCTTCTTATTTCTGCCTCGAGATGAAGAGATAAAGCGTTAACCACTGAAACTCCAACGCCATGAAGACCACCTGAGAATTTATAGTCTTCATTAGAGAATTTTGCACCAGCATGTAATCGAGTAAATATTAATTCTATTGCCGGAACTCCTTCTTCGGGGTGGATATCGACAGGCATTCCCCTTCCATCATCTTCTACGCTTAAGGATCCATCTTTATTTAAGCAAACATCTATTTTGGAAGCGTAGCCACCTAGAGCTTCATCAATGCTATTGTCTATAACTTCTAGGGCTAAATGATTGGGCCTAGAAGTTTCAGTGTACATTCCGGGCCTTTTTTTGACCGGATCAAGTCCAGATAGGACTTCAATCGACTTTGCAGTATATTCTCTAGCCATGTGGTTTTGGCTTATTATAACCTGAGGTTTCTAAACTAAGTGATTAGTTATAAAAATAAAACTAAATATGAAGAATTAATTTCTATTACTCACTTTATCTTCTCCTTTATGGAATAAAAAGTCTCCTATAGAATTATTAAGCCCTGAAAGAGAATGGGAAGGCGCACGTTTACCTTATATAAATCATTAGAAAGTGCCATAAATTCATTTAAATCAGTCAAGAGACCCTGCCATCTATACAGAAGAAGGGGGAAACTACTTTATTTACTCAATTCGTGGTGAAAAAGGTACAGGTATAGTGGAATTTTCTTTAGAAAGTATACAAAAAAAGCGATTTAATAGGGTTTTTTAAATAATATTCATTAAATCTATATACATATATCATTTTCAATGATATAGTCCGCGACGTTTATAACCCAATGAAAAATAATGAAAAAAATTGAAAGAACAGCCAAGAAAGTAACAGAAGTAATACTACCTACACTATATTTAGCCCCTATGGTTTTAGGAGCATACGGATTTATATCTTTAGTTCAATGGACCAGTTAACTCTCGGACTCTTGTAAAAGACCTACCAAATCGCTCACCTTCCTTCTCTGGTGCATTGATCTCATAAGTAAGTAAGACGCTTTAAGGCCCTCAGCATCTTCTTTTCCTTCTAGAACTATTATTTCTCTATCCAATAGTCCTCTTAGAGTTTGGTTATCAGCATCCATAAGGCTAACATCTTGTATTTCACTAGTTACTTTGTAACCGTACTTACTGATGTCATCCTCATCTAGATTGGTAAATTTCAAGAGCCAATCTAGGATATCTGCATTTTCTTGCTTTAAAGATGAACCCGAGTCATTAAATTTCATCGCAGATATCAAAATGAGAGCTCCCCAGGAACTCAATCTTGATTTTTCATATTCATCATCTATGAGAGGACTAAATCTATTAATGATCTCTTGTGCGGCGTTTAGAAGTGCTATATTGATATCTGGCTTCATAAGCTGTCCTCCAAAATATCTAAAATCACTTCAAGATGAATATCACCTGGTATCCATGCAGAAAATAAGTTTATAGGATCTATATTTTTACCAGATTTGAACTCATTCCCAGCTGAAATCCAAATAGCCATACCCTTTACCGCTGCAAAAAGTTCCCACCATTGAAGATCTTTTCGGTCTAGATTGATATTACTAGAGTTTTGCCAAATCTCTATAGCCTTCTCTTTTTCTATTAGGTATGCAGGCCGCTCTTTATCTTGCCAACTCCAAATTGGCGAAAGTGCCCAAGCTAAATCCTCTAAAGGATTGCCTAAATGAGCCATCTCCCAATCAAGAATCCCTGTGATTTGATCATCTAGATAGAGAAAATTTCCACTTCTATAATCTCCATGAACCATCGTAATTCTTTCTGGTTCCTTCGGAGGATTCTTATACAGGCTTCTAATTCCGGCTTCTAATATGGGCTCTACGCCTATAGAATCTTCATGTATAACCTTAGCCCATTTATCAAGTTCATTTTTCCAGCAGGGTTCTTTTAGTTCCCTAAGAAAGCTTTTAAAAATATCTTCTTGAATTTCTTTTTTTGCTATTTCTCCAAGAATAGACCAAAACTGTTCACCTAGCTCAACTTCATGAGGTGAATAAATATTTGGTGTGAAGGGACTTGCAGCTGCACCTTGTAACTCTTTCATTAACATAAATGGTGCACCTAAAATATCACTATCCTCAGACATGTCTAACAGGACCGGAACTGGAACACTACTATTTTGGTAAGCAGAATATGCTAAATATTCAGTTTTTTGATCAGTTTCTATTAAGGAGCTATCTTGCGTAACTCTTAGGATTAATCGCTCAATCTTATCTACATCGTGACTAACTTCTATTTTATAAGTTTCTCTACTTGCTCCTCCAAATATCCTTTCAAAACTAAGCAATATGCATTCTTTCTCTATAAGTTTTGAGTAGTAGCTTAAGAATAAAGAAGGAAGTTCCTCTGGCATGGCTTTATCCGTCTAATAAACCTTCAAAACCACTTGGAGAATGAGGACCGAACATGAGTTGTTCTAGCACTCCTATACCTTTATGAGATATATCTCCATCAACCATCTCAAAATCGCATATAGCCTGTATATGAAGATAAGGCGGATCATGAGGATCATCACCAAGATCATAAGAGTCGTAATAAGATTGGTTTTCACCATGAAACATTCCATGTCCCCATTCTGGATGCATATACCCTAAACCACACATATATATATGGTATTTTGGAGTTAAAGACCATGAAACCATGATCCCATCTTCTTTTTCAGCAGTAAAATTAGCTTTAGTAATTCTTCTAGATCCTGATTTATACTCAATTTTCTTGTCCAAATTATATAACTTATTACTAGATTCTTTATTTTGTTGCACACAATGGCTATTTGTAGCCCTTCCCATCTCATCATCGACAAAATAAAGATGTGAAGAGTGATTAGAAAAATTCGCTGGAGCCCATAACCAATAGAATTGTGGTAATTTCATAGATGGCATCATTTGAGTATCTGCCGAACCCACTGGCCTGATACCCCACGATCTATCTCGGGTTCCTAAGAAATCTTCCTTCGAAATGATAATCTCTTTTCCTTTAAACCTTATTACTCCATTCCAAGAGCCATGTTGAGTCATTCTAGTAGAATCCATTGACACCCTAGGTCCATTCTTAATTATCATCCTTGGCTCTTGCATAGGCTCGAACCTTCCCGTGAAAGAAATATCAGCAGAAATTTCTTTTTCTTTGTCTTCTAATAAGATCTTTAATTCTTTGAGAGGTTCAATAATTTCAATTCTAAAATTCCCTACTTGCATATCAAGTCTTTCTTGATTGAGTAAATCAGAATATCTAAAGTTATGCTGAATCCCATCCACAACCAGAACAAAACTAGCGTCTTTTACATTTAGATTTGGGTAAACGCAAAATGCTGCTCCAAAGAAAATACTTCCATCCTCGCTGTAACCATTAAAAAAATATCTATCATAAAAATTTCTTTCTGTTCCTACCTCTGCAATCGGAGAAGGGAGTTGGTGGATTGGAAAGTCGTCGGCTTTAGAAATCATAATTATAACCTTACCTTTAAATCTGAAATCCCTGCCAAAAAGTTTGAAGGAATCCTGACTGGTTTAGAAGTTGTATGAATATTTGGAAAACGAGCTAATAATTCTTCAAATAATATTCTTATTTGCATATGGCCTAATCTATTTCCCAAACATAAATGTTCACCAGCGCCAAAAGCAAGATGTTTCTTTGCATTTTCTCTATCAACCCTAAAAAGATCACCGTCAGTAAAGATATCTTCATCTCTATTTGCTGACCCGTACCACATGACCACTTTATCTCCTTTTTTTATGTCTTGTCCTCTAATATTGGTATCTTTCATCGCAGTTCTTCTAAAGTAAATTACCGAGGTAACCCATCTCAACATTTCATCTGTAGCATTTGATATTAAAGTAGGGTCTTTCAAGAGTTTATTTCTTTCCTCAGGATTTTCTGTAAGTGCCATAATCCCACCCGTAAGTGTGTTACGCGTAGTTTCGTTTCCAGCTATAACCATTAATAGAAAAAAACCATCCAATAACTCAGGTGGTAACTCTCCACCTTCAATTTTTGTATTGGCGACAACACTCATCAAGTCATCTGTTGGATTTTTTCTTCTTTCTTCGATCATATCTCTTCCCATCTTGAAGAGTTCCATATAATTGACCCAAATTTGGAAGGCATTCTCAGGATCTTGCTGGATAGAGGCATCGGTAAGGTTGTTTACCAAATCACGTATTTTTGGCCTATCGGATTCAGGAATACCCATCATTTCACAGAGCACCCACAATGGAAGTTGCTCTGATATTTCTGTGACAAAATTAAAATCGCTTTTACCCTCAACATTTTCAAGAAGTTCTCTGATTTTAAGTCGCATATCACTTTCAAGATTTCTTATAGCTTTAGGCGTAAAACTAGGGGCAACCATTTTTCTATAAATCTGATGATCGGGTGGATCCATGCCTATCATATTTCCTATTATCGCAGCGACGGCTGAGGGATCTACTACTGCAGGATCGCCCATACTCATTAAGTGACCTCCAGCAGCTGAAGAGAAAGTAAGAGGGTCTTTGGATACTCTTACTATATCTTCATGTTTAGTCAGCGCCCAGAATCCAGGCTCAAAATCTAGACTTTCTTCATGCCAGTATACTGGTGCTTCTTGGCGTAATCTTTTGAATAAATCAAAAGGTTGACCATCTATAAAACTTTCCCACTTATCCAGTTCACATATCTGACCAATATCGTAAATGGGCTTTGACATACTTATAGCTGTTCGATGACTGTCTCAGCAGAACTCACATCTAAGCCTGGACCTGACTCGATATTAAGCATAGATACAACTCCATCATCAATAATCATTGCATATCTTTGTGACCTAGTTCCCAAACCAAAACCACTACCATCCATTTCCAATCCAATAGCAGCGGTGAATTCACCATTACCATCCGATAACATAAGAACATCTTCTCCAACATTCCTATCATCGCCCCAAGCTTTCATAACAAATGGATCATTTACTGAAACGCAAGCTACGATATCAACACCTTTAGCTTTGAGCTCTTTATTTTTTTCGATAAAACCCGGTAAGTGTTGAACGCTGCATGTTGGAGTGAATGCTCCAGGGACAGCGAATAGAACCAGTTTTTTTCCTGCCGATAACTCAGTCATCGAAACTGGTTTTGGACCTTCAGCAGTCATTGTTGTTAGATTAGTTGCAGGTAAAGTATCACCAACTTGTATAGTCATTTGTTTCTCCAAAATAAAATTATCATTATAGGCTAAGAATTAATTTTGTTGCGTATCAATGAGGTGTTATAGTAGAGTAATACACCTAATCAAAATTTAATATGAATTCAATCCGAAGCCTCTCCCTATTTGTCAGTTTAGTTCTAATAACGCTTACAAGTCCAATAAGAGGAGAAAATCTTTCCGATGTTTATGAGCTGGCACTTAAAAATGATCCGCTCTTAAGGGCTGCCGAAGCAACTTACAGGGCAGGAAAAGAAAATAAAGTTCAAGGAATAGCCGGTCTGTTACCAACTCTTAGCGTTGGCGGCAGCACAAACTGGAATGAATATAGAATTGAAGATAATCTGGTAGATCAATACAACTCAAACGCATATTTTAGTACCATCAACCAGCCTCTGTTTAGAGTCGATAAATGGTTTCAATTCAAGAGAGGTTCAGCTTTATCTGAAAGCGCTGCGGCAGAATTTGCTTATCAACAACAAGAAACGATGATTAGGGTTGCATCGGCCTACTTCAATGTCCTTAACTCAATAGACAGTCTCAATGCTGCAAAAGCTGAAGAAAAGGCAATAGGTCGACAAAAAGATTTAGCCAAAAAGAGGTTTGATGTTGGGCTGGCGGCAATAACTGAAGTACAAGAAACTCAAGCAGCTTATGATCTAACTGTTGTATCTCGTATTGGACGAGAGGCACAATTAGATTCTGCACAAGAAACTCTAACCTCTATAGTCGGTCGAGATATAACGCTTTTATCTCCGCTAGTAGACAATTTTGAAATATCACTACCAGATCCTTTAGATCGCGAAAGTTGGGTAAAGCTCGGTCTAAAAAATAACTATCAATTAAAATCAGCAAAACTCCAAAGAGATGCTGCCCAATCGACAGCGAGAGCATCTGCCTCTAATCATCTTCCTCAGATTGATTTAGTAGGCAGGGTTTCAAAAAGCACCTCAAAACAAGGAAAGTTTGGAGGATTCATACAAAATCCACTATTTGGAATAGAACAAGATACGAGGCAATATTCTATTCAATTTAATTTGCCATTGTATGCAGGTGGAGCAATAAGCTCAGCTAGAAGGCAGGCATACGCTAACTATGACAGATCTAAAGAACAAGCAATCTTTACAGAAAGATCAACAATAAGAGATGTTAGATCAAACCATTTTGGCGTTCAGACGCAAGTTGCAAATGTAACCGCCAGAAGACAAGCATTAGCTTCTGCTGAGTCGGCTTTAAAGGCTACTGAAGTTGGATATGAAGTCGGAACAAGAAACACGGTGGACTTGCTTGATTCTCAAAAGAGACTTTTTCAGGCCCAAAGAGATTATGCGAGCTCTAGATATGAATATATTATCTCCATGTTAAGACTCAAAGCATCTGTAGGTTCACTAAACCCTAAAGATTTACTAAACATCAGTAGTCAGATGGAGTAGTAAAATAAAAACATTTCTAAAACTCTTTGTTTTTGCCAGTTTGATATTGGCTTATTTCAGTTTCCATATAACCCGAGATGGAGAAGTTTTTACTCCGATAGGCGAAGGTGAAGTAATTTTAGACTCCGGAACCTATGAAGCCTTCCAGTTACCTGAGTTTGCTTTGAGTATGATTGATTCAAACTACAAAAGTTACTTTATTGAGGTAGAGCCGGGTTTAAAAGTCCATGTTCTAGAGACAGGTAGAGGTTTTCCTGTTTTTTTAATGCATGGAAATCCAACCTCCGGTTTTCTATATAGGAAAGTAGTGCAAAGCTTACCTTTAGATAAGGTAAGAGTGATTATGCCAACAAGTCCTGGGCTAGGATTCTCTTCTAAGATCCCTGCCAGTCAGCATACTTTGGAGAATCATATTCGCTGGATCAACACTGTCTTAGAAAAACTTGAACTTACTGAATTGGTTTATGCTGGTCAGGACTGGGGAGGGCCTATTGGAATGGGTGCGTTATCTCTTTCCCCGAACCTGCTAAAAGGTGCAGTTCTTCTAAACACAGGATTTAATGCTCCCACAATAAATACTGATATTTCTCCAGCACATGCAATAGTTAAAACACCAGTTGTAGGAGAGTTGATCTTAGAAGTTTTCTTTTCTATCTTTGATCGACTAGGAAGAGTGCAAGGAGATCCTGAGTCGTGGACTCCGAAAATAGCAGAGCTGTATGGAAAACCTCTTTATGATGATGGCAACTCTAAAGCCCCTCTAGCAATGATGAGAATGGTTACTGATGGTCCAACTCATCCAAGTACACCCTCAATGGATAAAATAGAAAAATATGTCAATACGTTAGAGATTCCAGCTGAAATAGTTTGGGGTATGAATGATCCAATTCTAGGAAAAGCACTACCAAGCATGCAACAAAATTTCCCTAATGCGCCAGTAACAGAAACTTCCGCTGGTCATTTTCTACAAGAAGAGGTTGCAACTGAAATAGCCGATGCTTTAATTAGAGTCATCAAAAGAGTAAATGATAAATAAGATAAAGGTCTTAACTCTTTTAACGATTTCGTTTCTGAGCTTTCTATCTTTCTCTTATGAAGTAAAAGAAGGAGTACTTAGAACACCTGATGACAGGTTCGAAAATCTTGAAAACTATCCTTTTGAGCCTAACTATATGATGATTGATGGTCTTAGGATCCATTATCTTGATGAAGGACCTAATGATGCTGACCCTATAATTCTTTTCCATGGAGAGCCTGCATGGAGTTATCTATTTAGAAAAATGATTCCTGTTTTAACAGAAGCCGGTTATAGGGTGGTGGTACCTGACATGGTTGGTTTTGGTAAATCTGATAAATTTGAATCTAAGTATGACTATAGCTATCAACATCACATTGAAGTAATGAAGGAGCTTGTTGAGAGATTAGATCTCAAAAATGCCACACATTTTGGACAGGACTGGGGAGGTCTTATTGGTTTGAGAGTTGTTGCTGAAATGCCAAATAGATTTTCTCAAGTTGTGGTCTCTAATACCGGTATGGTCGCAGGGGAAGGTATAAGAGCTTGGTTTATGCAACGCCTTGTTGAACTCACAGTATGGTGGAATAAGTCCACTACTTATAAAGAGCTTATATTAGCTGCACAAGAACCGCTGAATGCGGATAACCCTTCTCCTGGTGTTGTCGCTTCGATGTTCGCTAAATGGATAGCGTACTCATACTATGCTGAAGATATGGACATAGTAGGAATCATAGAAAACTTTGGTCGATTGAATCTTTCAGAGGGAGAAAAGAGAGCTTACGAAGCACCTTATCCCTCAGGGAAATATAAAGCTGGAGCGCATGTATGGCCCTACCTTATTCCAACTCAACTCCAAGAAAATGAAAAATATTGGAAAGAGGTTTATGAAAAATGGGATAAACCTTTTCTTGTTGCCTTTGGAGGCGAAGAAATAATAACAATAAGAATGAAAGATGATTTTGTGAATCGCCTTCCTAATCCAACAGTAATAACCCTAGAAGGTGCGGGGCATTTTGTGCAAGAAGAGGTAGGTCCAGAATTGGCTCAAATCATAATTAACTTTATTGAAGAAAAAAAGGTTTCAGATTTAATTGAACCCACTCATTAATGTGGCCAATAAATTTTAAAGGCTTTTAATTTAACCACCTAATCCCCTTTTAAGGGCTAAAGTAAAGTCTTCTCGGTAGCGCTTTGCCAATTCTGATGTCTCTATTTGTTGAAAAGCATGACATGCTCCCGCATAAATAACTAAGTCACATGATACGCCAGCGCTCATTAATTTCTTCGCGTAATCTATATTCTCATCTCTAAAAAGATCAAGAGACGCTGTGAACATCCAAGTTGGTGGGAGACCTTCAAATTTATCTAACCTCCCTGGTACTTGAGGCGCCTCTCTGTTGGCATCTGCAAGGTAACAGTTCCAAGCATATTGGTTAAATTCTCTAGTCCAAACAAATTCTCCTACCAGAGGATCTCCAAACTGTTCACTAGAACCAGTCCTGTCATCGAGCATCGGGTAAGTAAGAGACTGCCAGCAAACTTCATAATCTCCTTCATCCCTTGCTTTAATTGCTAAAGCCGCTGCCAAACCTCCTCCAGCACTTTCTCCACCTATACCTATTCTTGCTCGATCAATCTCTAGATGTTCAGAATTTTCATGCAACCATGCCAAAGCCGCATAACAATCATCTAAGGGAGCTGGAATCGGGAATTCCGGAGCAAGACGATAGTCGACAGAAATAATCACAACGCCTATTTCAGCAGCTAATAATAAATTTTGTGTATCCGAACCCTCAGGTGATCCGATTATATAACCTCCTCCATGTATATGAAGATAACCTGGACCTGCGAGATCTTCTCTTTCATTAGGAACATAGAGAAGACAGCGCACATCTGGCCCATTATCTTGGGGGACTAGAATCTCTGTTCGTTTTACGTTAAAAGACTCTGGATTTTCCAGTGGTGGTCTAGCATCATCTAGAGTCTGCCTAAGACTAACCAGATTTTCATCATTAATATCTGAAATCATTGGCGCTTCTGCCATAACTTGTAAATCGGGATGCAGTAAATGTTTTGTTGAATTCATACCAAATACTCCTATTAATATTTAATTTTTTAGCTTAAGTAATGATCCTACTTTATAAATAAACTTTATGCATTTAAACTACTTTTATGAAATTCTTTAAAGAAATTTCCAAAAATTAAGAAATACATATCTAGTGCCAGAACTTCCTGAAGTAGAAACAACCCTTAGAGGAATTGAGCCTCATATATTAAATAAGAAAATATCCTCGTTCTTAGTTAGACAGGATTCTTTAAGATGGGTCGTTCCAACAAAATTGATTCAAAACAAGCTGATCAATAAAACTTTTTCAAAGATAACCCGAAGAGGCAAGTACCTATTATTAGAAAGTTCTAATGAAAGTCTAATTGTGCATCTTGGGATGTCAGGTAGCTTACGAATATCTAGTAAAGATAATTTAAAAAAACATGATCATATAGATATTTGTTTTGCCGATGGAACGATTCTCCGATATTGCGACCCTAGGAGGTTTGGTTGTTTTTTATGGACAAATGATCCAGAAACGCATTTTTTGTTAAAAGACTTAGGGCCAGAGCCTCTTGGAAATCACTTTAATGGAGATCATCTTTTTGATTTATCTAGAAAAAGAAAAACCCCTATAAAAAATTTTATAATGAACTCAAAGATTGTTGTGGGTGTTGGCAATATCTATGCAAGTGAAGCATTATTTGCATCTAAAATCAGACCATCGTCTAAAGCTGGACGAGTACCTAGAAAAAAGTATGATCTGCTAGCACAAGAAATAGTAAAACTACTAAGAGAATCAATCAAACAAGGGGGTACAACCCTTAGGGACTTTGTTGGAGGAAATAACCAACCTGGTTACTTCAAACAAAGTCTAAAGGTTTATGGAAGGGAAGGAGAAAATTGCTACGACTGCTCTTTTCCAATCAAAGGCCAGAGAATAGGTCAAAGGGCAAGTGCATACTGTCCGAACTGCCAATCTAATTTTTAAATCTTTCTCTTAAGGCATCTTTTACAATAGGATCAACAAAAGAGTCAATCTTTCCGCCCATAGATGCAATTTCCCTAACCAAGGTCGAAGACAGAAAAGAAAATTTTGCCTTAGGAGTTAAGAAAATACTCTCTAAGTCTGGGGACATAGCCCTATTCATATTGGCAAGTTGAAATTCATATTCAAAATCAGATACTGCCCTGAGGCCTCTAATAAGAATATTGGATTCTTGTTCTTTAGCTAAATCTACAACTAGTCCTGTAAAGCCTATAGCTTTAACTTTTTTATTACCTTCAAATATCCTTTCAATATGGTCTATCCTTTCTTCAAGAGTGAAAATTGGTTTTTTTGAAGCACTTGTTGCTATAGCAATTGTCACTTCATCAAAAAGATGCAGCGCTCTTTCAATTATATCAATGTGACCCAGTGTGATTGGATCAAAAGTTCCAGGATATAAAGCTTTGGCCATGATTAACTCCTAATTAATTTTATATTCTCTCATATTTCTTAAAATTTCATACTACCCATACTGGAGCTTTAATTTTTCTTGAGCTCTTGAGATCTGTACATATTTAACCAAGCTTTAAATCCAAAGATAATGATGATTAGGTAAATACAAAATAAAATAGCTGTCAAATACAGTTCTCTATTTATGAAAAGCATTACAGATAATGCATCTATAAAGAACCAGTATATCCAATTCTCCAAAACCTTCTTTGCGACCATATAAGTAGCTACTAATGCTCCAAAAGTAGTCAAGGAATCTAGAAAAGGTAGCGCAGCATTTGTATAAATCTCAAGAAGATAACCTGCCAAGACAGAAAAGAGTATGACCGAAAAGAGGATAATAAAATGTATCTTTAGGTTCCATGTTTCTATCTCAAATTTTGCATCCTGTTTATTCCTTTGACTCCATTGCTTCCACCCGTAGAAACCCATAAATATATAAAATATCTGAAGGACTGATTCCATATATAAATTGGCAGAAAACATTAAAAAAAGATAAATACATGAGCTAATTATTCCTGCTATCCAACACCGAATGTCTTGTTTAACCGCCAATAAAAGATAGCCTACTGCCAAAGCTACCGCAGAGACCTCAAGACTTAGAAGGAATATATTTTCAGAACTCATATTGAATTGATAAACCTAGATTTCTTGGGTCACCATGTCTTTCATACAGTGTGTCTTCAAAATTAGGAGCTTCATTGCCAAAATAGAAGCCTCTCAATGAATAATATTCATCGAATAGATTTTTTACCCAAAAGTTATATCTGAGTTTATCGCTCGTATAGGCCACATTTAAGTTGGTTAGGACATAGTCATCAGACTGATTATCATGCGAGTCAGAATAATAAAAGTCACTTTTTCCAGTGACGTCAAATAGAAACTCCAGATCTTCGGTTATATTCCACCTAAACCCACTTGAGAAACTATAGCTAGGAGCATGAGCCTGCTCTCTACCCTCTAAATCCGGTCTCGAAGCATAATTCTTTATCTCTGTTTTCAATAAGCCAAGGTCAATAAATATACTAAAGTTATTAGAAAGTTCTGTTTTTAAGCTCATTTCACCACCATAGTTGACACCTTCAGCTGCATTCCTGGTTAAAAATAAAAAGGTATTTGGATCTTGCGGATCTACTTGAGTGGAAATGAGAACTTGTTGATCTCGTCTGTCAGAAAAGAAAAATACTATGTCTAGGTATGTTCTTGAAGATGATAGGTATTTATTGATTCCAACCTCATAGTTAATCAATGATTCAGGTTGATAATTTATATCATTACTAAAGGAGGATTTACTTAACCCTGTACCTAGATTAAAGCCGCCTTGTTTATAACCTTTCGCAGAACTGATATAAATAGTCAGGTCATTGTCTGTAGTTTTTGTCAGCGATATCTTCCCTCCATTCATATTATCTGAGGGATTAAAAGATTCTTGGTTGGAATCTAAATAGCTAGCCTTCCAATCCTCCCATCTCATACCAAAAGATAATTTAATATTTTCATTAAAAAAATAATTTATGTTTCCAAATAGAGACTTACTTTCTGAAGAAAAATCATTTGAGAAAAAAGACTCACTATAATAAGTTCCATATCCATCAAAAGGATCGCCATAAGCACCATCATCATATTTTTTATTTGATTCATCGATCTTAAAAAGCGAGGCACCAAATATCCATTCAAAATTAACTTCTGAGTTAAGAGTTAAATCATTTGAAAGAAAACGGAATTCCAAATTTGAAGATTCTCTATTTCTCAAAGTTTCTGAAAAATAATCATAGATATAAGGGTCATGAGAATCAGAATTACCCCAATCTGCATCGTAACTAAAGATAACGTCAGTATCTGTTTCAGAATATAAAATTTGAAAATTACTTATAGGAGTTTGGAGATAGTAAGTCATTCCAAGCGCATCAGAATCTTGAGAGTCCATACCAGGTCTATCTGAAAGAGTATTTAATGAACCGTCAATGGTCCAGATATCAGCCGGATCATCGAAGTCATGATTAAAGTAAACGAAATCAATAAAAGAGTCTTCGCTTAGATCCCACTTAGCTTTAAATCGATAGGATTGTTCATCTTTTTTAGAGGTATCTGATCTTTTTAGAAAAGTATTATTTCTAAAACCATCAAAATCAGTTTTCTTCAAACTAAGTCGATACTTAAATTCTGAATTTACAGGTACATTGATAATAGTTCCAATATCTTTCCTCCCATAATCTCCTACAGTTAAGTCTGTAGTAATCTGGAAACTTTCTTCGGGATCCTTAGTTTTTATATAAACCATTCCAGCTAGTGCATTGGCGCCCATTCTAGAACCTTGAGGACCTCTATAAATTTCTACCTGATCAATATCATAGGACGAAGCAATTCCTCCTTGGCCTGAGAAATCAATATTATCTATGAGAAATCCCACTGAAGAGTTTGGAGTTCCTTCATAACCAGATCGTTCACCTATTCCTCTTATCTGGAAATATCTGGGCCTAGAATCGCTTGCTGCAAAGTTTAGGTTTGGAACAGCATATGTAAGATCTTCAAAATGTTTATATTGTTTCTTATTTATATCTTCTTCACTGAAGACAATCAAACTTGAATTCTTTTTATTAATTTCTTCTTGTCTCCAGTCTCCATTTACAACAATCTCATCGATTGTTTCTGTAAAAACTAGAGCTTGAAATAATAAGAAACCTAGGGAAATAGAGTATTTAAGAATATGTGATGTCATGTAATTCCTCCGCCATCATTGTATGGTTCAGGTTCAAAGGGTTTAATTCTCAGGCTATAGCCTCCCCTTTACAGTTATTAAGATAATAATACCTTTTGAAAAAAAAGCTATAAGAAGATCGGATCTTCAGCAAGTCATAGATGAGAATTGTTATCAATTTAATAATCAATTTCATCAAGAGAATTGAGAAAAATTTAAATTAGACTGACTTTTTAAATAAAGGGAGAAAATTATGTCAGGTTTAAAAGGAACCGATACCGAACAAAATCTTAAAGACGCATTTGCTGGTGAGTCCCAAGCTAACAGGAGATATCTTTATTTTGCAGCTAAAGCTGATGTTGAAGGCCACAATGATGTTGCTGCCGTCTTTAGGTCAACAGCCGAAGGTGAAACAGGCCACGCGCATGGACATTTAGAATACTTAGAAGAAACAGGTGATCCCGCAACCGGACTACCAATCGGAGAAACTAAACTCAATCTTGAAGCTTCTGTTGCTGGTGAAACACATGAATATACCGATATGTATCCTGGCATGGCAAAAACTGCCAGAGAGGAAGGTTTTGATGAGATAGCAGATTGGTTTGAAACTTTGGCTAAGGCTGAAAGATCGCACGCCAATAGATTTACCAAAGCTCTCGACGAACTAGTTTAACTATTAATTAATTTGAGATATAAGGCGCGCCCAGCGTGCCTTATAACCAATGTAATGTCAGATATATTTTCAGATAGAGAAGGAGGTTTAGAGGCCCCTACTAGGCATCCAGTTAATTGGAAGGAAGAATCTTTTTTGGACAAAGAAGATTTCTTGAAAGAATCTGAGAGAGTATATGATGTATGTCACACGTGCAGAAGATGTGTGAGCCTCTGCGAGTCCTTTCCTACACTTTTTGATCTAATCGATGAATCGGACACCTTTGAACTAGATGGTGTTGATAATAATGATTTCCAGAAGGTTGTAGATGAATGTTACATGTGCGATCTATGCTATCAAACAAAATGTCCTTATGTCCCACCTCATCCTTGGGCTCTAGATTTTCCACATTTAATGTTAAGAGGTAAGGCAATAGCTTACGAAGAAAAAAATAAAAGTCTTAAAAAAAGGGCCAGAGACAGCGTTCTAACTTCGACGGACAGGCTAGGAAAACTGATGAAGCTACCACTAATAGATATCACCTATAAGGCTATTTCTTCAAGCCCAACCGCTAGGAAAGTAGCTTCCAAATTGACCGGTGTACATGCCGAAGCTCCTTGGCCAAATTTTGAAAAATCAGTTGAGCAATATATTCCTAAGAAATTAGATAAGGTTCAAGTTACTGAAAAAACTACTGGAAAAGTAGCGGTATTTACAGGCTGTTATTGCAGAAATAATGATGCCAATCTGGCAAATGACCTACTCAAAGTCTTAGAACACAATGGAGTAGAAGCTAAACTCATGATGAACGATAAATGTTGTGGCATGCCGAAACTGGATTTAGGCGACCTCAAGTCAGTAGAAAAACTGATGGAAGAGAATGTACCTATTTTACTTGAAGAAATCGATAATGATTACGACATTATTTCGCTAGTTCCGTCGTGTGTTTTGATGTTCAAACAGGAATTACCGCTTCTATTCAACGATAATGAGGACTTAAAGAGAATCAAAAAACATATGTTTGATCCCTTTGAATATCTATCAGATAGGGAATCAAAAGGACTTATGAATAAGAATTTTAAGATATCTTTAGGAAAAATTGCCTATCAGGTTGCTTGCCATCAAAGAGTTCAGAATATCGGGCCAAAGACTAAAGAATTATTGGAGCTAATCCCTGATACTGAAGTTAAGGCTATAGAAAGGTGCTCCGGACATGATGGTACATATGCAGTCAAAGAAGAAACCCACAAAAATTCTGTTAAAATAGCCAGACCTGTATCAAGAAAAGTAGATGAATCAGAACCAGATCACTTAACAAGTGATTGCCCTTTAGCTGCAAAACAGATTCAGCATGTATCTAAAAATAAAATAAACTCAGCCCATCCAATTTCATTAATCAAAAAGGCATATGGAGTTGAATAAATATGACTAACTTAAATAAAAATGATCTCCTTTCCCTCGAGGAATATAGCGAAAAAAGAGAACTCCTCAGAGCTGAAGTAATAAATCTCAAAAGAAATAGATTGATTCAAATAGGAGAGAACATCAGCTTACTTTTTGAAAGCGTTGAGACTATCAAATATCAGATTCAAGAAATGCTAAGAATTGAAAAGATTTTTGAGGCTGAAGGTATTGAAGAAGAACTTTCAGCGTACAATCCTCTCATACCAGATGGAAAGAATTTAAAAGCAACAATGTTAATAGAGTATCCAGATAAAGAAATAAGATCTGAAAAACTTAAAGATCTTCACCTTATAGAAAACAAGGTATGGCTCCAAATAGGAGAAAATGAAAGGGTGATTGCAGTGGCTGATGAAGATATGGAAAGATCAAATGAAGAAAAAACTTCTGCGGTTCATTTCTTAAGGTTCGAGTTTGACGAGAATATGATCGAAGATTTCAAAAATCATAAAATGCTTTATGCCGGAACAGACCATCCTAAGTACAATATTAAAACAAAGGAAATTGCTATAGCTACCATAGAAAGCCTTGCTGACGACTTTAAATAGACGTTATATAATTTTATTCTCTTAGTCTAAATATTTTCCTAATTCTTCTTTGGCGATTGTTCTAAGATGAACTTCATCAGGACCATCTCCTATTCGAAGATATCTAATAGAGCTGTAAAGACTAGCAAGAGGTGTATCTTGAGACACTCCCGCACCTCCGTGAATCTGTATTGCCCTTTCGATAACTCTTACAGCCATACTAGGCACTTCAACTTTGGGTTGTGCAATTTCACTCTTTGCCTTTTTATTACCCAATGTATCCATCATATAGGCCGCTTTAAGAGTCAGTAGCCTGCACATCTCAATTTCATTGCGACACTTTGCTATAACGTCATAATTTCCTCCTAATTCAGCTATAGCCTTTCCAAAAGCCTTTCTAGAAGAAGCCCTTTTACAGAGTAGCTCAAGAGCAAGTTCTGCAGCTCCAATTATTTTCATGCAATGATGTATTCGACCAGGTCCTAACCTGCCTTGTGCAATTTCAAATCCCCTACCCTCACCTAGAATCATATTTTCTGCGGGCACTCTGACATCATTAAAGATTAAATGCGCATGTCCATTGGGTGCATGATCAGATCCATAGACGGTCAACATTCTTTTCAAGGAAATCCCGGGGGTACCTTTAGGTATAATAATTTGTGATTGTCTTTGATGTTTGGGGGCATCTGGATTGGACACTCCCATAAAGATCATGAATTCACAATCAGGCCTTCCATATCCGGATGTCCACCATTTTTCACCATTTATAACATATTCATTTCCTTCTTTTTGAATAGTACTAGCTATATTTGTTGCATCAGAAGATGCCACATTAGGTTCAGTCATAGCAAATGCAGATCTTATATCGCCGCTTAGCAGCGGAGAAAGCCAAGCATCCTTTTGGAAGTCACTTCCGTATTTGTCCAAAACTTCCATATTTCCAGCATCAGGTGCTGAGGAATTAAATACTTCAGATGCCCATCCAACACCCATCATTTCTGCAAGTGGCGCAAATTCTAGATTGGTTAGTCCGTAACCAAGATCACCAGTTAACGAGAAATTCCACAAGCCTAGATCTCTTGCTTCCTTTTTAAGCTCATAAAGGACATTTGGTACTTGCCATGGATTTCCAGATTCTCTAAAGGAAATCATTGAATCTGCATATTCCTGTTCTCGGGGTTTTATTCTTGTTTCAATAAAATTAGAAACCAAACCCATAATATTTTTAGTTTTTTCTGAGTGTTCAAAGTTCATAGTTAATTAGAATTCATAGTAATTGAAAAAATGATAACATCATTTTAACTATTGGAGAGAAGACTATGGATTTCAGAGATTATTCATTAAAAGAATTGGTAAACAGCATTCAGACTAAAGAGATATCTGCCAAGGAAATGACTCAGGCAGCTATAGATAATATTGAGAAATTTGATGATAAATTAAATGCTTTCTGTTCTGTGAATCCTGAGGACGCTCTATTACAAGCAGAGCACATAGATTCATTGATATTCAAGGGCGAAAAAGTGGGGAAACTTGCAGGCATTCCTATAGGAGTCAAGGACCTTGAAGATGCTAAAGGTTTCGTTACCACCTTTGGATCTGAACTTCATGTGAATGATGCTGCAGCCTCAGAAGACTCTATTTTAGTCCAAAGAATGAGAAATCAAGGATGTGTAATACTGGGGAAGACAAATACACCTGAATTTGGTCATAAAGGTAAAACTGATAATGTGCCCTTCGGTTCAACAAAAAATCCCTGGAGTTTAGAACATTCCTCGGGTGGCTCCTCTGGAGGAACCTCATCAGCCTTAGCCTCAGGCATGATTCCTCTGGGAACAGGTTCGGATGGGGGTGGTTCTATAAGAATCCCTGCTGCTCTTGGTGGCCTTTCAGGAATAAAAACCTCACAAGGCAGAATTCCTATTGGAGGCAAAACTCCTCCTGGATCTGGATTGTTAACAGTAAAAGGCCCTATGGCAAATACTACAAAAGATAATACTCTTGCCTTAGATTCTACTGTTGGGCCTCATCCAACTGACATATTTTCGTTAGAAGAAGAAAATACTGACTGGTTCGAACAGTTAAATGATGACTTGCCAAAAACTGCTATCTGGTCAGCAACAATGGGTTTTTCAACCGTTGATAAGGAAGTTTTAGCTGCTTGTGAAAAAGCAATAAATTCCCTGGCAGATGCTGGAGTTGAAATAATAGAAAAAGAAGATATTTGGGAAGAAAATCCAGTAGATGCGTGGATGATATTTTGGGCAGCTGCATGTGCAAGAAGACAACAGCATCTCATAGGGACTGAAGAATATGAAAAAATTGATCCTCTCCTTAGATATTTTATAGAACTGGGTACGTCTATGGATGCAGCTTCGTATGCTTCTTCCATTGATACATGCCATAAATTAGGGTTTCAACTCCAACAAACACTGGAAGAATCACCCTTGATAATCACTCCAGCAACTTGTGGACATGCTCCTAAATTAGAAGGTGATGGATTTGTTAACGGTAATGAAACTCCTGCTTGGGTCGATTTTACTATGGGAATCAACATGACAAGAAATCCAGCGGGGGTAATTCCAATATCTATTCTAGATTCAGGACTGCCAACTTCTATTCAGATAATTGGGGGACAGAGACGAGATATAGATGTTCTTCAGGCGATGCATGCTTTTGAGAATGTTATCAATTTCTCAGAAAGAGCAAGTGACCATGAACGCACCTAATGTTCCCATAATTAATCTCGAAACTGCTCACAATGATCAGAAACAGATAAAACTCTTAGATCTTGCCTGCAGAGATCATGGCTTCTTTTTACTCAAGAACCATGGAATGCAACAGGAAATTGATGACATGTGGAAGCACTCTCAATGGTTTTTCTCTCAAGACAGAAAGGAGAAACTAAAACTTTTGAGATCAGAAGAAATTCCATTGGGTTTTTATGACAGAGAACTCACTAAACAAAAAAGAGATCTCAAAGAAGTTTTTGATTTTATGGAAACTCGAACGGATCATGATATAAATCAATGGCCCGAAGAGATATCATTTAAAAATTCTATGGAAGATTTCTTTTTTAAGTCTTCTGATGTAGCAAATCAAACTCTAGATTTAATTTTGAGTTGCCTAGGACTGACTGAAAATAATTATGTCTTCGGGGATTCTAGAACTAGCAATGCTAGGTTAAATTTTTATCCTATAAATGACCCTTTAGACAACATCGAAAAAGATACAGTTAATGAGCTGGGCGATATGGCATTACATCATCATACGGATCCAGGAATCCTTACATTGCTTCTGCAAGATATGACCGGAGGGCTTCAAGCTAAGTCAAAAGAATTTGGTTGGATTGATATTCTTCCGGAAGAGAATTCAATAGTAGTCAATCTAGGAGATGCCATGCAAGTATGGACAAATGATAACTATGTTGCGGCTATACACAGAGTATTAAAAAGAACCTCTGAATCAAGATATAGCACACCATTTTTTTTCAATCCTAAGAGTGAGTCCATTATTGAGCCTATTCCAGAGATCGCAGAATCTAATCCTGTTTATAAATCCTTTACATGGAAGCAGTATATTCGAGGTCGTATAGACGATAACTATCAAGATTTAGGTCAAGACGATATTCAAATATCGAACTTTAAAATCTAATCATCAAGCATTGTTGCATGGTTCCACCATGCAAGATCGGAGAATGCTCTAAGATCCAACTCGTGAGTCCAGGCCGAGCGGTGCTGTTGCGATAGATGATAATAAGTCTTAGCTATCTCTTCGGGCAATAGCAATCCATCATGCTCCATGCCCTTAGTTTCTCTTAATTTTTGATACATTTCAGGTCCAAGCATTTTTCCTAAAGTATCGGGTGCATCTACAGCTCCATCAACGATAATATGAGCAACATGAACTCCTTTAGAAGAGAACTCTGCATTTAATGATTGGCAAAGCATTCTTCTTCCTGCCATAGCAGCTGCATGAGAGTGTTGAGTGGCATTGCCCCTCATTGCCGCAGTTGCAGATGTAACCAAAATAGTTCCCTTACCTCTATCAACCATTAACGGACAAAGAACTTTAGCCACTCTGAATAAACCAAAGCTTGCCATTTTCCATCCCCACTCAAATTCTTTATAACTTGTTTGGCTAAGAAGTTTCATACCTGTTTGAGCTCCCAAGTTGTAAACAACAACTTCAATTGGACCTACATCTGATTCAACTTTGTTGATTAATTCCTCAATAGCATTTTCTTCAATAGCGTTGATCAATTGACCCGATGCAGATCCACCGGAACTTTCTATATCTCCAATAAGATTATCTAAACCTTCTTGATCTGAGCGTCTACATAAAAAGGAGTGGTATCCTTCTTTGGCAAATTTCTTAGCTACTGTGCCCCCTATTCCCGCTCCTGCTCCAAAAACTAAACACACTGGTTTCATAATATTTCTCCTTTTCTCTAGTTAGCTTGGCTTATCGACGGGTTGTGCTGTATGCATTAAAGTTGCTACCAATTTCCCTTCTAAGTTGTAAATCCTACCTTCTGAAGTAGCACTCCTTTGACCAAGCTTTATCAATCTAACTTTCATAGTTGCCTTTCCAATCTGAAGAGGTCTATGGAATAGTATGTGTAAATCAGTAGTCATAGGTGCTTTTTTCTCTTCGTATCCAGAAATCATTGCGGCTGAAGTTGCGTCATCTAAAGCAGCCGAAATCATGCCTCCCTGGACGAATCCCATAGGATTTCCACACATTTGATTAAACTCACAAGAAAAAATTAAGTCATCTCCATCGACAGAATCAAACTTCATATTAAAGAATTCCATTGAAGGACCAAAAAATTCTTTGTTAAATTTATTTAATCTCTCTTCCATCATATTTGTTTCACCCTTCTTTAATATTCCAACCTGTCGAGCCCTCTAATTCAATTAAGTTATAAGATTTTCCATCGACCTTGATAGGCTCATAACGTAATAGTCTTAAATTATCTTCTAGATAAATCAAGGCTCTCTTTCTATCCATTTCGCCTCTCACATCTTTTAAAATAATATCTTTTATTCTGCCAGTTTGGTTTAAAGAATAAGCAAACTTAACTTGTGTTATTCCATAACCATGGTTCTCATTTGAAGCATATAAAACCTTACTGGTTTTAATTGGTTTACAAAATAATCGATTGCAAACTGTTTGATTTGGCTTATTGGCAGCATCCCACTTCTTAAGCTTACAAGTTGTAGTACCGCATTCTAGGCAGTGTTTAAATGCCTTTATCCTCATTTCTTTAATTTTTTTTATTGAATTTTCAGGCAGTTTCTCTTGAAAATCAGTAAGGCAAATATTAGCCTCAGCAAAGACTAGAGGGCTAGCAAGAATTGCTAAAGCCAGAAGATTCTTAATCTTTAACATTTTCATAATGTATTGCATTCTAAAACTATAGCAGAATAAATAAACATGATTTCAAGAACTTAAGAATTCCATTTTTTAGCGTAGCTTTAATGACTAAAAGCAATTAAAATTCCTACTCTTTTTTAATATATAAACAAATAATTATGGATATAAAGCTTAGTTCAGATGACTTAGCATTCAGAGATGACGTAAGAGCTTTCTTTGATGATAATAAAATGAAAGCAGGTGAAGACTATTTCTCCTGGAGACTAGATTGGTTTAAAAAGGCTAGAGAAAAAGGCGGATGGGACGTACCTAAATGGCCTGAAAAATTTGGTGGTCCTGGTTGGTCTCCAACACAGCATTATATTTGGGAGCAAGAAACAGCTCAGGCAAATATACCGTTTGATCTACCCTTTGGATTAGGAATGCTTGCTCCAATACTAATGAATTATGGGAATGAAGAGCAGCAAGAGAGATTTATGCCTGATATTAGAGATAGAAAGGTTAACTGGTGCCAAGGCTATTCAGAGCCTGGGGCCGGTTCAGACTTAGCAAATCTCAAAACTAAAGCGGTATTGTCTGATGATGGAACTTATTACACGGTAAATGGTTCAAAAATGTGGACAACATTAGCTCATGTTGCTGATTGGATTTTTTGTCTTACAAGAACAGATGACTCTGGCATTAAGCAACAGGGGATAACTTTTCTATTGTTTCCTATGAAACAAGAAGGAATAGAAATAAAGCCTATTATTACTTTAGGAGGTTCGCATACCGTAAATACAGTACATTTTACTGACGTTAAAGTTCCAGTAGAGAACATGATTGGAGAAGAAGGTAAGGGCTGGACTTATGCAAAAGGTTTATTGGAGCATGAGAGAACTGGCTTAGCAGGACTATCCAAGTCTTTAGTTGAACTTGAACAATTAAAAGATAACGCAAGGTCCATACAAAGAGGTAATGGAAATCTTATGGACGATTCTAGCTATAAATCAAAAATAGGAGAACTTGAAATAGATTTATTGGCAACGGAATTTACTGAACTCAGAAGTTTAGCTTCTGCAGCCGCAGGGGGTGAGCCCGGACCAGAATCTTCAATCTTAAAGCTAAAAGGTACAGAAATAAAACAGCGTATTCAAAAGTTAACCGTTGAAGCCAGTGGAATTTATTCATCGGCATGGGGTGATAAAGGCGCAGGACCTGCTTTTGCAAAAGGCGGAACAGCTGGCTATCTCAATAGTCGTTATTTCACTATCTATGGCGGGGCAAGTGAAGTTCAAAAAGATATCGTTGCTAAAAAGGTACTCGGTCTAACCAAAGGAAACTCAAAATGAATTTTGAATTATCTGAAGAACAAAAAATGATTCAACAAAGCGTCGAGCGCTTTGTTCAAGAAAATTATGATCTCACAAATAGAATCAAAATCAGCTCAGAAGATCCCGGCTACAGTAAAGATTATTGGTCATCCATGGCTGAGTTAGGATGGCTAGGTCTTGCTTTTGATGAACAGGATGGTGGATTTGGTGGTAATCAAATAGACACGTTAGTCCTTATGGAGCAGTTTGGTAAAGGCTTAGTACTAGAACCGTTTTTAGCAAACATAGTACTAGGTGGAGGCACAATAAAAAGAGGTGCTTCTCAAACAATTAAAGACTTGATTATTCCAGGAATAATGGATGGTAGCATGCATGTAACTCTAGCTTATGCTGAAGAACAGAGCAGATTTGATATAGAAGATGTTGCCACATCAGCTCGAGAGGAAGATGGTAATTTCATCATCAATGGTAAAAAATCCATGGTATTGAATGCCGAATCTGCAGATAAAATTGTCGTCGTTGTAAGGACAAGTGGTAGTCAAGTTGATGAAGACGGAATTTCCCTTTTCATCGTAGATGCCGCCTCAGACGGAATTGAAAGAGAAAACTTTCCTACTGTAGATGGACTCAGGGCATCTGAAGTGATTTTTGAAAATGTAAAAGTACCCTCAGAAAATTTAATCGGTGAAAGGGA
>Ga0257110_1000261_pt1 | contig 26911 bp, 23 predicted proteins | sample LP_taG_7_FD_190184 | JGI IMG/M metagenome (GOLD analysis project Ga0257110, IMG submission 190184) | Marine microbial communities from Northeast Subartic Pacific Ocean, Canada - LP_J_2015_P26_10m | ecosystem: Environmental > Aquatic > Marine > Oceanic | place: Canada: Northeast Subartic Pacific...
AAACTATTATATGGCGTATTAAAAGACATGAAATTTTTAACAAACATTTGATGAGATGCTAATTCTCTTTCTTCATTACATTTTTGTTCTGCCATTATCTCTACATTTCCAATATCACCTTTGAATTTTGTTTCTTGAAACTCTTTTTTTTCGGCAATTTTTATTGTAAAATTTGGATCGTTTAAATTTGGATATAAGTTTTTGAATTCATCTGTATTTTCTTCGAACATTTTTACTTCTTGTTCTTCCATATCTCTTAATTTTTTATTTAGCTTGAATTCTTCTCCGTGTTCCTTTTTCTCCTTTTTTTCCTTTTTTTCCTTTTTTTCCTTTTTCTCCTTTTTTTCCTTTTTTTCCTTTTTTTCCTTTTTCTCCTTTTTCTCTTCAACTACTTCGGGTGTATTTTTTTTAAGAATGATTTTTTTTTTACCTTTTTTAATTTTTTTTGGTTCTTTTGGTTCTTTTGATTCTTTTGGTTTATCTATTGATGATTTTGATTCCATATCTATATATATATATTATTAATATAAAGTATATTCTTTTATAATATTATTTATTCGTTTTATAATATCTATTTTTTCTAAATTATATGGTCTAATGCTTTTTATGGCATCATCAAAGGATTTAAATTCTATTTTACTAACCTCTGTCTTTTGAAAATTTTCAATAGTAATATTTTTATTTTTAAGAATAGCAAGATAATATTTGTGCTTATAAGATTTATAGTTTGAACCGGAAAAGGTTTCTTCTATTGGTAATATATTTTCTATAATGTCAATATCATTTCTAGATAAACCGGATTCTTCTTCAAATTCACGAATACCACAATCTAAATCTTTTTCGTTAAAATTTCTTCTTCCTTTTGGAAACCCCCATTCTGGTTCAGTCCATTTGTTTGTAGAAGAATTAATTAAATCAAAAATGGTATATATTTCTTTATTAATACATATACCTTTTTGAAGATTTTCAAATTTGTCTTTGGATTGTTTTTGTTCCGAAAAATTATTCAAGCCTATACCATTACCACTCCATAATTTAATCCATAATGTATCAAAATCATGATTTGTAATTCTCTCTTTTTCCGATTCCGTCATTTCATTAATAATATTCATAATGTAATTAATATTGTTTGCAGGATATCTCCCACGAATAAAATCAATATATCCAAGTGTGTCTTTACGTCTTATCATTAGATATTTAATATTATCACCATTATTATCTATTAAAATAATACCATTGCTTGTTATAGGTAGTTTACATTGATGAAATAAATGTCCATTTTTACCACAATTATTACAAAAATTATTATTATAGTAACTACGGTTCATAATTATTAATTAATTACTTTTGTTTTTATTTCTTTTAGATATATATATAATTCAATGTTTGGATTCAAAAAGTTATCTATTAAAACAATTAAAAATATGGTATATTTTTTTATAGTATTTAGTCTGTTTTTGCTATTTTGCTCAACATGCAGTGGTTCTATTATTGAAACTATGTCTTCAATAGGTCTTGAAGGAAACAAACGAAGTGGTGATGATGATTTGGAAACCGCGGATGATCTAGGATTTGAAGATGATCTAGGATTTGAAGATGATCTAGGAACTGCTGATGATTTAGACACAGGTGATTTTGGTGCTGTAGATGAACCACCGGTTCAGCTTCAAAATGTGCAAGCTCCTGTGCAAGCTCCTGTGCAAGCTCCTGTGGAACAAGCACCTGTGGAGCAAGTGCCCGTTGAACAAGCACCTGTGGAGCAAGCGCCCGTTGAACAAGCTCCCGTGGAGCAAGCGCCTGTGGAGCAAGCTAACGAAGCATCTTTAGATATGACCGGAAGTAAAACCACTAAAACTGCTACAACATCTATTAATAATGATACTACTATATCTAAAGATGTAGTAAAGGTCGATGCATTACCAGAAAATCAAAAACCACTTGCCGAATTAACAAGTTCATCTTCTGGAGGACATGACCATAATTATGTGCACGACCATCGTGATTATGATTATATTATTTCCTTAAATAAAAAATCAAATCAAAACGAAGGTTCCTTGATTAAACAGGCTACGGATATAAATAATATAAATACGAATATGGGAATAAATATGGATTTAATTGCGAAAAAAATGATTGAAGTTGAAAATAAAATGAATGAAAATATTACGAACGTAGACAATAAAAAGACAGAAAAGACTACATTTGATGAATTTAAGAGTTATCTGGAATCACAATATAAAAGTTTATTAGGAGTTGTTGAAAAGTCAATTGAAGATAATGAAGAGATAAATGAAGCTACTAAAAAGGAAATGGATGAAATGCGAATGTCGCCTCCTGGATTAGACGTGGTTACAAAAGATATAAGTAATTTAAAACAGTTTAAATTAGATGTTGAAAACAGTCCACTTTTTAATCAACCACCGGTCAAAGCCAAACCACCGCCCCCTTCTGCTCCACCCAAACCACCACCCTCCAGAAGATTTGTAAATAACAAAAGAAGATAACGTGATATATACATACATATAGTTACAAATAGAACGGTTTACTTTATTTTTATTCGATGAAAATGACAAATATAAATATACCCGCATATTAATGGCATTATCACCAGAAATATGGGGACCTCACTATTGGTTTGTTTTATTTACAATTGCGTTAAACTATCCATTGAATCCAAATAAAGTAACCATAAAAAAATATTATGATTTCATTTCAAATCTTCCACTATTTATACCGGATGAAAAAATGGGCAATGAATTTAGCAAAATATTAGATAAATATCCGGTAAGTTCGTATTTAGATTCACGAGAAGCTTTTGTAAAGTGGGTTCATTTCGTACATAATCGTGTAAATGAAAGTTTAGATAAACCCGAACAAGAATATTACCAATCTCTCGACAATTATTATGAAAAATATAAAAAAGTAAACATGCCAAAGTTGGAACAGTTATACGAAAGGAAAATGGTCTTGAGTTTAATACTATTTGGTTCTATATCTTTAGCTATATGGTATCTTTATACAAAGATTTAAATCGGGACTAATAATTACTAATCTATAAAGGAATTTAAGATATTAAAATAATTATAATATTAATGGACATTGAAAAGATTAATATTATAAAATTATTGATATGCACCGAAAAACTTGCTATAGAAAAGGAACTAGAATATTCTTTGGAGTCTTTGGATGATTATCTGGAGAGATTTTTGGAGGCAAGGGATTATGATATATTGCAAGCCATGGATATGATAAGAAATCATGTGAAATGGTATAATGAAACGGTTTTACCGTTGAGAAATCTCTCCAGCATAGGTGTTCTAAAATGTAATCCAAAAGTTTTAAAGGACCATTTGCCATGTTGGATCCAAGGTTATGATAAAAACAATGGACCCATTTTATTTTCATATTGGGGCAACGCAAAAATCCATGAATTACAGGAAAAAGATGAAATTGAATCCATAGATAATCTGATTCTGTATTTGATTTGGATTAACGAACAAATGATTAAAATACTTATCAATCAAAGTTTAAAATGTCAAAAAAAAATCACACAATGGACATTTGTAATTGATGCGACTAATTGGAATATAGGTCTAATGTCAAAGGTATCTATGAATTTTGCTATTAAATTAGCCGAACTAAGTCAAAACAATTATCCAGGTAGATTAAATCGTATATTTATAATAAATGTTCCACGTATGTTTTCATTATTTTGGTCGTTATTTAAAAATTGGCTAAATAAAGAAACCCAAGAAAGGATTTTTATTTTTGCAAAGAAAGAAATGTGGGAACCCTTATTAAAACAATATATAGACGAGGATGAATTGCCAGTAAACTTTGGTGGTATAAATCCGCTGATAGAAATATCGACGGAACCCGTTAAAAATATTAAAAAGTAGTTTAAAGATAACTAGCATAGCTTAAATACATGAGTGAATTCTATACAGAACCCGAGTGCTGTGAAGATATAACGCAAAGGGAGAAACAAAGGGAGAAACAAAGGGAGAAACAAAGGGAGAAACAAAAGGTAGAGGAAGTAGAACCCGAAAGCGATCAAGATATTAAAAACAAAGAGTTTTCCTTTAAAAAGGTTAAAACTCTATACCATAATTATAAAAATCATTTAATGTGTTATTTAGAATTTAGTGCATTATTAGCAAAACATAGTTATTTTATGTTTGTTCATGCCTTTTATTCTGGAGCATATTCCACAAAATCAAATAAACTTATATTGGATATAACGAATAAGGTAAAAGAAAATGGTTATCATAAAGATTGATTTTTTATTTTTTAGGTAGTCGATTCCATAAAAAAACTGAAATGAAAAACAGGCACAAATAGAACTGCGGACGAGGGATGTTGTATAAATCAACATAATAATCTGCTAAACCGAATGCGGCGATATACATACAAATTTCTAAAAACAATTTATTTAAATTACTTAAAATCATTATACAATTAGGATATAAAAAGATTTGCATAAGGTAATATGTAAGGTGAAGAGGAAAACGGAAAAGCTCCTGTAACTCAGTGGTTAGAGTGTGGGTCTTATGAGCCCAAAGTCGCAGGTTCGACCCCTGCCAGGAGCAATATAAAATATCAAACACTCGCATTGTGGCGCAGGGGAAGCGCGCCAGGCTCATAACCTGGAGGTCATAGGATCGAAACCTATCAATGCGTTATTTATAAAAGGTATACACCATCAGGCACGTATTGCGGAGTTGGTCAAACGCGGCAGACTTAAGATCTGCTCCTTCGGGTTCCTGGGTTCGAGTCCCAGTGCGTGCATTTTTTTTATTTTTTTTACTCGTGATAGCTCAGATGGTAGAGCGACGGACTGTAGTGGTTAAATAAGTCTTCCGTTGGTCGGGTGTTCGAATCACTCTCGCGAGATTTTTTTATTTTTACTAAAAATATTAAATACTTATTTTTAGTAAAAATGTAAAGGATAATATATATATATATATATATTATGACTACTTCAACTCTTACTAATAGTGATCTCACGCTTGGTGGGAATAGATTGACTGAATCGTTATTAGGGTTTTTGATAGATATTTGTAATAATGATGTGCTAGAACTAATTTTAGATGTCTCGAACAATCTTGCAACCATCGAACTGACACCTGGGCTAGATGGCGCTCCTGGCGCTGATGGGCTAGATGGCGCTCCTGGCGCTGATGGACAAGATGGCGCTCCTGGCGCTGATGGACAAGATGGCGCTCCTGGCGCTGATGGACAAGATGGGACGTTCCTCCCCGGCAGTACCGTCAATACCAATCATATTACAAACGACGGTGGGGGGCTAGTAATAAACACCAAGTCGCATTCAGAAAGTACTGACGGAGCCGACCCCGCCCGCAACTGTAACTTATTTTTAAAAGATCGTAGCTACCCCAACCCTCGTACCAATACAAACGCCTATATGTATGCTTATTTTTTTTGGGACTCAGAACAAATCCAGTATAGATTTAGGATGAATGGAAAGATAGTGACCGAGAATGGCGTCAGTACTGCAAGCGATGACAGATTAAAGCATAATGAAACGACTATTGATAACGTGTTAGATATAGTGATGAAACTTAAGGTGAAACGATATTTGAAATCAAACCAGATGTATGATGCGTCACATACATTAATAAAAGACAATAGTGGAAATTATATTAACTTAAAACAACATGACTCTGTGGATGAAGAAATTGGTTTTATTGCCCAAGAACTATTGGATATAGAAGAACTATCGTTTGTAGTAGACTGTGATCAATCAGGGAACGAGACAAGTCCATATAGTGTAAATTACAATAATATTTTTGTGGTTGGGATACAAGCAATACAAGAACTGAAAATCTCTTTGGATGCGGAAAAAGAGAAAGTCAAAGCATTAGAAAGTAAAATAGTGTCTCAAGAAACATTGATCAACAGCCTATTGGAGAGAGTAACCGCGTTAGAGAATAAATAATTTTATAATGCATATTGTTATCATAAAAAAATTAAATTACTTTTAAGAATAAGAATACACTATAAAAAAAAATGAAAAATGAAATTAGTTTAAAAAATTGAATTACTTTTAATATTATAAATAGATATTAAATGTAAAAATGAGCCAAAATAAACCAATTCAACTTGGATTATGCTGTTTAAATACGGAATTACGGGAACGAAAACCTCCAGTATTCGCTTCAAGAAAGATGATTATTCGTTCCATTCAAGAGAAAGGTATAGATACACTAAAACAAAAGATTTTGCAAAATCTCAGAGATATATTAACCATGATGGACTGGAATGAAGAAAATGGAATAAAGGTGTTTCGATTAAGTAGCGAGATGTTTCCACATAAGTCCAATCCAAGGGTTGAAGATTATTCTTTCGACTTTGCAGAACAGTTACTTGGAGAGATTGGACGAAAATCAAAAAGATACAATCAACGATTAACCTTTCACCCGGGACAATACAATGTTATAGCTTCTCCTAATGAAGCGGCATTTCAACACACCGTTGTTGATTTGAAATACCATGCGGATGTGTTAGATTTAATGGGACTTGGAGATGATTCAGTTATGGTAATTCATGGTGGAGGAATGTATGGCGACAAGTTACTTACTAGAGAAAGATGGTGCGAAAATTATGTAAAACTTCCAGATAATGTTAGACGCCGATTGGTATTAGAAAATTGTGAAAAATGCTTTTCCATCGAAGATTGTTTATATATATCAAGTAAAGTAAATGTTCCGGTTGTTTTTGATACACATCACTATAATTGTTATTGCGAGATGCATCCAAGTGAAACATTTAAACCCGCAAGGGAGTATATCTCTGATATCTTAGATACATGGAATCGCCGAAATATTAAGCCAAAATTTCATGTTAGCGAACAAGGAACCGGGCGAATAGGTCACCACAGTGATTTTGTAGAAGAGATCCCCGAGTATTTACTAGAAATACCGAAAAAATATGGCGTAAACATAGATATAATGATAGAAGCTAAGGCAAAAGAAAGGGCAATTGCTAAATTATATAAGAAATATCCTAATCTAAATTGCACAGAAAAACAAGCTATTGACCTTTCAAATATGTCTTGGTTAAAAGTAAGAAGTAGTTGCGAGTGCTGTGAACCAAAGAAAAAAAAAAGAATAAGAATACACTATAAAAAAATCAAAAATAACAAAAATGTAATCTACACATAAGAAAAATATCTAACCTATTTATAATGAAGTTCGAACTTCTCATTTTTGGTATAACAGCTTTTTTGGTTTTAAATACTTATTATGATGGTAAATTTATGAAGATAATAATATCTTGGAAAAAGTATTATGAGATGGCAATGTATGCTTTTTTAGGGCTGTCTTTTTATTTATTTTTAAAGAAGTACCCATCTCAAAGTAAAACTGCCTTTATGCATGCGAATGATTTGATAAAGTATATGCCTATAGACAATGAAGCTCGAGAGATTTTCACTCCTTTGGTAGATTTAACAACAAATAATATATTTTCAAAGATGGGTCCGGAGGAGAATACCCCACAATTTAAACGAATGATGCATTCAGGTTCAACTTCATCAAAACGGTCTGTAAGTGAAACAAAAAAGAAGTATGTTGCATCTCAACAAAACTGGAAATGCGCGAGTTGTGGGGCACAATTAAAAGCATCGTTTGAAGTGGATCATACAATAAGACTTGAACATGGTGGAACGAATGAAGTAAATAATTTAAAGGCTTTTTGTAGAAATTGTCATGGAGATAAAACCGCGATGGAAAATTTATAATACTATACTATATTAATGAATAACATTTTTGAAAAAGGACAACAAACAAAATTAGAAAAAGAAAAAGAAGAAGAGCGAAAAGAAACATTGAAAGTAACTGGCGTGGTTATCGCAACATTGTTGTTTTTAGTATTATTTATAATCGTACTGTTTTATTCTGGTTCTTTAAAGGATTATTTAACTAAATATGTTTCAAATACGGCTATAGGTGAAGGGAAACAGTCACAATATGTAAATATGTTTTTATCTTTAATAGGCATTTTTTTATATATAGGAATCTTTAAGTTGTTGTCTGCATTGCCTGACGAATTGAAAAAATTTGGAATGAAACAAAATAGTTCATTCGACTTGCCATTTAATTTTGATTTAGGAAATGGGTATACATTGACAGAAGTTTCAAGAATGATATCCGAATTTACCTTTTATTTTTTTATAATGGCAATATTCATTTTTTTTAATTTTAACACGGGTGAAGCAAATAATGCCATTTTTATGTTAGCAAATGTGATGTTTGTATACTTTATGTTCATTATGATGATTGTCGCCCTTATTGCCCAACCGCAACCAGGTTCTACTATTTCAAATGTAGATATGGTAATAACAGGTTTTGTTGCATTTAGCATTATGGGAATGTTTGCCTTATATACTAAGGTTATAACAGATGATAAAGCCATGGATTTATTTAAAACATTTATTCCTCTTCCTGAGTTAAATTTTATTTTTAGATTGATAATGTTTATACCATGTATTTTTATTTATATCATCAATTTTTTTAGATATCAACTGGACCCAGCTGTAACACCCCCAACCATACTTATATTATTGGTAATAAACATCTTTGTTATTACGGGATATATTCTTTCTAAAACCATAAAACCAGATGTTACAAAGTTGATTCTTAATGAACCTATCTATTTAAATAGAGAGGAAAAATTAAGCGAGGAAGATATGCTACTTTATGACCGAGATATAAAAAAATATAAATATTCTTTATCTTTCTGGGTGAATATCAATAGAGTGAAATCACGAGATAAAGATATTACAATATTAGAGTTATCCAATAAATTAAAAGTTTTATACAATGAATCAACTGGAGAACTAACGGTAGAGTATGTGAAGGAAAATGGTAGACAGATAAATCCAATTTGGGAAAAATATGTAGGAACTAATAATTTTCCATTACAAAAATGGAATCATATTATATTGAATTATAATTCTGGTATTTTAGATGTATTTTTAAATAATAAGTTGATGTTTTCGCAGTCTGGTGTAATTATAAAAAATTCAAGAAATGAAATACATAGTGGAGAAGACAATGGATTAACGGGAGGAATATGCCATGTAAAATATTTTAATAGAGTATTAACTTTAGATGAAATAGATAGATTTTATCATAAATATAAAAATTCAAACCCTCCTGTTGTTTAGGATCTCATTTATAATAAAATATAAATTATATATATATTAACCATGTTGAAAGAAATAGTAATAGGTGTAGCTATTTTACTTAGTATATATTTAATATATGTGTTACTTAAATATGCAAAAGTATTTGAGGGTTCATCTTTAACTGGACTAAAGAAAGCAGATAATTCAGTAGAAATAACTAGTTCTGAATGGAATTCTTCTGGTTCTATGGATGCAAATTTTGGTGTTATTGTGTGGTTTTATGTAACTTCTTGGGATAATCCTGGCGCAGAGAAATATATTCTATCCAGATACAATAGTACTGCGACCGATCGAGATATTGAAGCATATTTAAATGCGAGTTCTAATGATTTAGTTGTGAATTTTGCTCAAAATAGCGGAACTAGTACTTCTACAATTAAAAATATTCCTCTTCAAAAATGGGTATGTTTAGGAATTTCAAAATACAATAATACAATTGATGTTTACATTGATGGAAAATTAGCGGATACAAAAGTGGGGAGTGGAGAGGCACCAGATATTGAACCAACGCAACCATTTATATTACATGGATTCAGTAGCGATGGTTCCTCAACTACGGATAAACCATTTGATGGTTATACCAGAAATTTTAAATACTATTCAAGACCTTTAAGTCCTATAGAAGTGTATAATATTTATAAAAGCAGCGCAAGTGGAAGTATATTAGATAATATATTTGGAAGTTATAAATTAAAATTAAGTTTTTTGAAAAATAATGAAGAAGTTGCAGGATTTGGTTTAGGATAATTTTATATATATATATAATTTATTCAATGTATATATATATATATAATGGCAGAATCTTTAATGGGATCAGATAGTATTCTTGCAAGAGTAACATTTATAATATTAGTAATCATCGTATTTTTCATATTACTTAGAATAGGAGTATTGATATTGGGTTTAATTAATGAACCAACTAAAAATCCTGTTATAATGAATGGTATGCAAGATGGAGGGTCTTCAAAAAAGTTTAATGTGAATCCAAATAAACGTAATTCCACCCCTATATTTAGATCGGATAATGAACATTCGGGATTAGAATTTACATGGTCAGTATGGATTAATGTAGAAGAGACGGCAGCAACCAGCGCCTCATCACGTGTGTATCATGTGTTTAATAAAGGAGAAATTACACAACATAATTCGACTGATAATTATTTTGATATAAATGGACCAGGTGTATATCTAGAATCTACCACAACTGGAAACACTAAGCAATTAGATTTACATGTTTTAATGGATGTTCACGAAAGACGAGCAAAGGATAGTAGTAATGAGGACTTACGAATAAAAGTTACATCTTTAACATTAAATAAATGGATAAACATAATTATTAGAGGAAAGCATGATACACTAGACGTTTTTATAGGAGGTATTCTTGTTAAAAGACAAAAATTTATGGAAGTGTTAAAGCAAAATTACGGTCATATATATGTAGGACAGGAATTAATCGACGGTGGCACTCCGCGCCATGGATTTCCAGGAAAAATATCGGGACTAACTTATTTTGATCATGCTATTGGAACAACAAAAATGTTAGAGCTACAAAAAATGGGTCCAAATTTAACGTATTTAGGAAAGGAAGATTACGAATACACTTTAGATAACTTTTTCTCCAGCCTTTGGTATTCTGGACAATTACTTTCCACAACAACTTGATTTTAGATAAATGAAATAAAAATTGAATAATATTAAATAAATAAAAATATATAATACAATGATTATCCCAATAAAATGTTTTACATGTGGAACAGTTTTAGCAGATAAGTATCGTTTTTATACAAATGAAGTAATAAAACGAAAAATGGCAAATGATGAGAGAAGCGATAGAGTAATATATTTAACAAAAGAGAATTTTGACAAAACAGCGGAAGGAGAAGTTTTGGATCTTCTTAAGTTAAAAAATGTTTGTTGTAGAAGACATATGTTGACTCATGTTGATTTGGAATAAAATCTTATTCTATATTATATGAGAACTTACAGAAAAATAGGCGGAAAAAGACTAAAATATCGAAAATCAAAACAGGTAAAAGGTAAAAGAAGGCAGTTAAAAAAAACGGGCAGAAGAAGAAGAAGTTCGAGAACTCGCAGAAGAAAGTCCCGCGTAAAACGAGGAGGTAAGTGGGCGGCATTTAATATGTTAAGTGATGTAGAAAACTCGACATTAAATTCAAGCAAGATAATGGATATATATAGTGGGGTTAAAAATACCGAAGGTGGAACAACCTATTCTTCTTACGGAAGAGAATAATTTTTTTATTTGATAAATATATATGAAATATTTATCAAAAATATATAATAGTATTTGTGAACCTTCTAGGTTATATTTTGTAATATCATCTATTATTTTAATAATAGTTGGAATCCAAAATGTAACAAGTCCTGTTCCAACCTACTGCATAGGACCTTATGTCTGTGAGTCTAATACAGGTACAGTATTTATTTCTAAGATTTTATATATCTTGTTTTGGACATGGATATTAGATACTTTATGTAGAGCGGGATATAAAAAACTTTCGTGGTTTTTAGTAATATATCCTATTCTTTTAATGTTTTTATTTATATCGATGTTAATATTTTCGGGTATAGTTATGTAATTAGTAATTAGTAAATTATAATATTAAAAAATTTTAATATTATAATATAAGATGTCTTTAATCTGGCAAATAATAGATAAATATTTTACAAATGACCCATATATTTTAATAAAACACCAACAAGAATCATATAATTTATTTTTTGAAAAGGAAATATTTAAAATATTTAAAGAAAATAATCCATTCAAATTTTCCAAATTTACGTATGATGACGAAAATACATCAAAGGTAACGGGTGAATATGAAATATTATTGTATCTTGGAGGAAAAGAAGGTACCAAACTTTATTTTGGAAAACCAATGATTTATGATGAGGATGTGAAATTTATGTATCCAAATGAGGCAAGATTAAGAAATATGACCTATGGGATGACAATACACTATGATATAGAAGTAGATATAAAAATAAAAACGGATGAGATAGATTACGTGGAAACCTTTAATTTGGAAAAGATCTTTTTTGGTCGTTTTCCAATAATGCTTCAATCAAAGTTTTGTTTAATGAATGGGCTATCCAGTTTAGCAAGATATAATATGGGGGAATGTAAGAATGATACAGGTGGATATTTTATTATAGATGGGAAGGAAAAGGTTATGGTAAGTCAAGAGAAATTTGCAAATAATATGATAATATTCAAGGATAAAGTAAGTGATTTATATAGTCATGCTGCAGATATAACATCTATGTCCGAGGATGCATCAAAACCCATTCGTAAGACATCCGTAAGAATAGTAGCGCCCGGCAACAGAAATAAAAATGGAAATATTTTGGTATTCATACCTAATGTGCGTTCAGGTATTCCGCTTTTTATAGTAATGCGTGCTCTTGGTGTAATTTCAGATAAAAAAATCATGGAATATATTCTTTTGGATATAGATAAGAATGAACATTATTTAGATCATTTAGTTCCGTGTGTCCATGATGCGGGTGTTGTTTTTACACAGGAGCTTGCCTTACAATACATAAAAATGTTTACAAAAGGTAAAACGATATCTTATGTAATGGATATTCTTTCAGATTATTTTTTACCACATATGGGAGAATTAAAATTCAAGGAAAAGGCATTATTTTTGGGTCATATGGTATTTGGAATGTTAAAAGTATATTTAAAGGAGGAAAAGCCAACGGATAGAGATAATTATAAATATAAGAGAATAGAAACACCTGGAATTTTATTGCGCGAATTATTCAGGGAATACTATATGATAATGAAAAGAAATATTCTTTTAAAAATGGATAAAAGGTATTACTATAAGAAAGGGTTCCATGATATGAATTTTGTGAATTTAATCATGAGTGAGTATAAGGATATTTTCAGGGAAAGAGACGTTGAAGCGGGATTTAAAAAGGCTTTTAAAGGTAACTGGGGTGCCCAAAGTCATACAAAACGCGAAGGAGTGGTTCAAGATTTAAATATATTATCATTTATTTCAGCTTTATCGCATAAACGAAAATTAAATTTACCAATGGATTCAACCGCGAAAGTAATAGCTCCAAGATTATTGAATTCTTCGCAGTGGGGATTAATAGACCCAGTAGATTCTCCAGATGGAGGAAATATTGGTTTACATAAACATCTTGCGATAAGCGCGGAAATATCAACAGATTATTCAATGTATGATTTATTACATTTTTTGAAATTTAACTTTAACATATATGCATTAAATGAATCAACTAGTCACGATTTAAAACATATGACAAAGATATTCATTAATGGTGCTTGGTGTGGATTAATACAAGACCCAAGAGACTCATTGTCTAGATTAAAGATATATAAACTGAATGGTATAATACCAATTCAAACAAGCATAAGCTGGAACATTAAAAACAATATTCTTGAAATGTATACAGATGGTGGGAGATTAGTGCGCCCTATATTTGTAGTAAATAACGAAAAACCAAGTTATGAGTCGAAAAAATTTAAAGAGAGGGGAGATTATACTTGGATTGACTTAACATGTGGTTTTATGCCTAAAAAGATAGAATACAACGTAAAAGAAAATAAGGTATATTCAATTCAATCTCTTTACGGTGGTGTTAAAATGGATAGTTTAATTGAAAACAAGTCCATCATAGAATATGTGGACTGTTCCGAAATAAATACATCTTTAGTTGCGGTAAGCACGGATGATATAAAAAAGCAAACCACATATTTGGAAATACATATGTCTTTTTTATTTGGAATATTAACAAATCAAATCATGTTTCCAGAGAATAATCCTGCCGTAAGAAATGCCTATGGCTGCGGACAATCAAAACAAGGTGTATCTATATATAATACAAATTTTAGAAATAGAATAGATAAGATGGGAGTTATTATAAATTACGGACAAACACCATTGATCAAATCAAGGTATACAAAATACATAACAAATGAAGAACATCCAAATGGAGTAAATGTAATAGTGGCAATTCAATGTAATACCGGATACAATGTAGAAGATGCCGTATTATTAAACCAGGGTTCTATTGACAGAGGTCTTTTTAGAACTACGTATTTTAATAGTTATGAAAGTTATGAAAAAACAGAAAATACCGGGGATTCAGTAGTTCAAACAAAATTTTCAAATATTAACGATCTAACCAATGTAAGTAATTTAAAACCAGGTATTGATTATAGTCATTTAGATGAGAATGGATTAGTGAAAGAAAACACGATGTTAAACGACAAAATAGCCATAATTGGCAAAGTTACCGATATACCAAATAACATGCCGATGGATTCATCTGTTTATGCTAAGAAGGGACAACTTGGAGTTGTAGATAAATCTTTTATGACAGAGGGAGAGGAAGGATATCGAATTGCTAAAGTAAGAGTAAGAGAGGAACGAATACCTATGATAGGAGACAAGTTTGCTTCTCGTTGTGGACAAAAGGGAACAGTGGGGTTGATTATTCCAGAAGCAGACATGCCCTTTACGCAAAATGGAATAAAACCTGATATCATTATAAATCCTCATGCATTACCGAGTCGTATGACTATAGGACAATTAATTGAACAATTAATAGGAAAAGCAGGATTAGTAAATGGAGTGTTTGGCGATTGCACTGCGTTTGTAAATCAAGGACCAAAGCATGAAATATTTGGTAGTTTATTGGTTAAAAATGGATATCATTCAAGTGGATGCGAAATCATGTATGATGGTGTTTCTGGAAAACAGATAGAAACAGAGATATATTTTGGGCCAACTTACTATATGAGAATTAAACAAATGGTTAAAGATAAGATAAATTATAGAGCAAGAGGACCGCGAACTGCTTTGACTCGTCAAACGGTTCAAGGAAGAGCAAATGATGGTGGACTACGTATTGGAGAGATGGAGTGTTGGTCCATTCAGGCACATGGAGCAGATATATTTTTAAATGAATCTCTTTTGGTAAGAGGTGACGAATATTATATGGCTATTTGTAATAAAACTGGAATGGTTGCTGTATACAACGAATCCAAAAATTTATTTTTAAGTCCTTATGTAGATGGTCCTGTAAAATATACCGAGGCATTTGGGACAAATATAGAAGACTTAAATATTAAACATGTAAGTAAACACGGGCGTGATTTCAGTATTATTCGGGTTCCTTATGCTTTTAAATTACTTATGCAAGAGTTACAAACAATGAATATACAAATGAGGTTTATTACGGATGACAATATAGGACAATTATTATCCATGTCTTATTCTAACAATATTGATAAATTGCTTTTTAATAAAGATGTGAATTTACTTGAATTGGGTAAATCATCTATTAAAAAATTAAATAGAGTTCCGTTGCCAGATGTTCTTAAATCAACACCAGATAAAACAGAAATGCAACTGGAGCAACAAAGGCAAGAACAAATAAAAGAACAGAAGGAATTGAAAGATATAGAAGAATTAGTTTTATTAGAAAGATATGATGTAAGTGAATATAAGAAAGGAGATGTTATCTATATAGATGATGATCCTAAATATAAAAGAGAGTGGATTATTCAAGATATAGATTATGATCTAGACGTTATTGGAGTGGAAAGTACTGATATAGAAAATTTAAATGATGAATTTAGGAATTATTTAAGTGGAGATAGATTAATTCATGCGGTGGATTCAGATGACATAAAAAAGGCGAAATCCCGTTCAGTGATTCCAAAAGAAGTATCACAGGTAATTCCAGTTGATATTCAAAACCAAGCAAATAATACCTTAAATAAAACAATAGATACTGCACAACAAACCATAACAAATGCACAGGAAACCATAAACACCGCACAAAAGAAAATATCCGAGAATGTGGGAACATTTCAAAATGCGGTAACGGGAATGTTTGGAACGCCTGGAGCCCCTTTAACTGCGGCAAGTTCTCCATATCAACCTGTATCTACACCAAGTTCTCCATATAATCCATCATCCATAAGTCCAATATATACTGCATTTTCGCCAGTATCCCCTGTCGAAAAATTGGGAGATAATGCTATACCAGAAGAAGGAGGTTTAGAAAATGTAAATACCATGCCTAACAAAGAAAACATTGTCATTAAAAAAGAAGGTGCGGAAAATGAAGGTGCTAAAAGTGACGGGGATAAAAAAGAAGATACAAAAGAGGGGGGGTCATCCATTAAAAATATAAGTTTACCAATGTTAACAAACATTGTGTCAGACATAATGACTACTTGAAATTAAAAAATTTTATATAATAAAAATATGTTTATTATATAAATGACAGAACTAGCTGATTATACCGTTCCAACCGTTTATTACAGTGATTTAGATGCTGGAGAAAGAACAAAAAAGGGTAAATCCATAAAAAGTTACGTGCTTGCTGTAGATGATTTTAAATTAATCTTTAGTACAGATAATGCTACAGAACAAATAACACACGCATCTAATGCAATAAAACATATAATTTGTTGTTTAAAACATGATAAATATAATCAACCGTCTAAAATATTGCTAAAAAGTGTATATGCAGTTTGCGCAGCGGGTGCGTTTACTGATAATATTGATGATTCATTAAAATGTGGTAGTGTGACAACAACTCTAAAATCAATTAATGTAAACTTTAATATTTGATTAAATGTATTTATTTTTGCATTATTTTATTACTCATCATTTTCTTATATCTTGTGTAATCTGAACTGTCAGATACGTGTTTTATGTTACCATGCTTGTTCATAGCACTTGTGAAATTCATTCTACCACAGTTCACTCTTACCTTAGTGCATTTACTGTAGTTAATCGCGTTTTTAAGAACTTTTCGCTCTAAACTTCTTTCGGTCGTTGAATTTTCTGGATAAGGTATCCCACTTGAACTTCCGCAATTTGTCATTATAGTATAGATTTATATTTTTTTTATGCTGTAATTAATCTTGGCGCAACATTCATAGTCAACAATTCCTGAAATAATAATTTACACGAATATGGTATTTTTACACGTGAGAAATTCACACGATTGTCACATGTTTTACAATGATAAATTTTCATTTTGTTATTGAAGGCAACAATAAAACCACACATGTTACAGATATTCACACTATATTTATCGGATGAATAATAAATTCTATCTTTTGTAAATTCCGACATACCGTGACTCACACAACAATCTCTTTCCATTTCTCCAAAACGAAGCCCGCCATCACGACTTCTACCTTCGGCGGGCTGTCGTGTTAAATTAACCATAGGTCCAATAGAACGACTATGTTGTTTATCTTTAACCATGTGTTTTAATCTTTGATAAAAACATGGACCTATAAAAATATCAGCTTCTATTTGTTTTCCAGTTAAACCGCTATACATTACCTCATTTCCATGGGATTCATATCCAATGGATTGAAGCATATTTGAAATATCCTTAATTTCTAAATCTCCAAAACTTGTTCCATCGCCATATAATCCAAGCTCTACCAATATTTTTCCTAAAAGCGTTTCTTTAAGTTGTGCAATTGTCATTCTACTTGGAATAGCATGTGGATTAATAATAATATCTGGTTTAATGCCATTTTGTGTAAAAGGCATATCTTTTTCTGGTATAATATTACCAATAGTGCCTTTTTGTCCATGTCTTGAAGAGAATTTGTCTCCTATAACTGGCGTTCGCAACGCACGGACTTTTGATTTACAAAACCAGTATCCATCTCCGTTTCTTTCTAAATAATTGTTATCAATATATGTTTCCTCATGAGTGCGGTAAATTCTACTTTGGTCTTCATACTTAATAATTTTTGTGTGATCATTTCGGTTTTCTCTAATTGGGAGCATTTTTGCAATAATTACATCTTTATCCTCAACAAGTGAATTTTCAGGAATAACCCCATTAGAATTAAGTTTATTATAATTTCCAAATTTCATACCTTTTGTTTTTGATGGATCCGGCTTGCATCTTATTTCTTGATCACCATGTATTTTTTTATCTTCATCTTTTTCGGTATGATAAATAACCGCTTGAAATAACCCTCTATGAAGAGAACCCTGATTAAATAAAATACTATCTTCTTGATTGTATCCATCCACAACTGCAATAGCCACAATAACAGGTGTTCCCGATGGAATATTATTTAGTTGAAGCATATTCATAACACGTGTATCCACCAATGGTCTCATTGGATATGTCAATACATAAGAGGTTTTATCCAATCTATCATTAAAATTTGAAACATATACACCCATCGCCTGTTTTCCCATTGCACATTGATAGGTATTTCTTGGAGATTGGTTATTCTCAGGAAAAGGAATACACGACGCAAGAATACCAAACATTGTGCTTGGATGAATTTCACTGTGCGTATATTTTTTCAATGGGTCAGTCATATCATTATTTTTCATAGCTATTAAACTTTTATTTTGTTCCATTGGATCTATATATTCTATTACAGATTCTCCCAATTTTATATTAAAAAGTAAGTCGTCCCATAACAATTCATTTCTTTTTAATTTTTCAGGTACGTCTTTTGTAATTAATAGTTTATTATGTTTAACTCTAAATACAGGTCTTGTTAATCGTCCCGCATCATTACATATTATAATTTCTTTATTTGCAATATTAAACACAATAGACGTATACACATTAATTATTCCTGAGTATTTTTTTTCTTTAAGAGAATAATATAAATCTATTGGATTTATGGCATAACCAATAATATTTCCATTTATAATAACTTTTACTTTATCATATAATTCAATTGGTTCAATAGCATCCAATTCAAGAATCTCTTTATTCACATAATCATATAAACATCTACTGTCTGAATATGTAGTTAAATGGGTCATATAGGCAAGATTTTTTACTACTCCTACAGATTGTCCCTCTGGAGTTTCTGCCGGACATAAGAAACCAAATGTAGTATTGTGGAGTTGACGGGGCTGAACCATTTTTCCACTTTTATCTATTGGTGTGTTTATACGACGCAAATGACTTAATTCTGCAATGTAGGTAAGTCTATTTAATACTTGTGCAACGCCTACTTTACTAGTACTAATATGTTTAATACCAAAATCACCAGTAGCAAGAGCACGCTTTATTCCATTTTCAAGTGTAGATGATTTTATAATTTTATAAATATTTGTTAGATTTATAATATTTTCATAATCATCCATAGATTTCCAAGACCCATTATTTATTTCTCGAACAATCTGTTTTTGCATGTCTTTTACAAGTTTATTAAAATAATTCCTGAATAGATTGTTAAGAAGAACACCACATGTGTCTATTCTTTTATTGATATATGAATCTCTGTCATCTATAGGTAGAATTTTTAAAGACGTTTTTATTAATTTATTTGCCATATATCCAAGAAAATAGATTTTTTGTGTATATGAATTACAATGGGGAAATAAATCCTGATTAATTACGTCAATTGTAAATGCTCTTTTTTTTATTTTACCCGCTTCCGGTGTCATATTAATTGGAGTATACATAACATGATTTGTTATATAGTTTATTGCATCATCTTTTGTAATACATTTATTTGCATCTATTACAGAACCTTGCAACGCATTTAATAACATTTCATTTTTAGATGAACCAATATCTAATAGTATATATTCACAAATCTTTTTATCTGAAATTACATCTAATGCTCTAAACAAAATAAACAAAGGAATTGGATTTTTAATTCTTGGTATTTGTATATAAATTCCATACCCAAATCCATTGTTTTTACTTGAAACAGTCATGGTAATTTGTTTAGGAGATATTTGTTTGTAGTCAGGAACAGATTTTATTTCCGCACTCCAATTCCATTTTGTATTGTTTTTAGAAATGTTAAAGCAAAATACTTTATTTTCGGCAGCTCTTTCTTGACCCAGAACCGTTTTTTCTGATCCGTTTATGATAAAATATCCACCGGGATCAAATTTACATTCACGGGTAATATCACTACTAACACATTTATATTGTTTAAGAACGCATATTTTTGATTTTAACATAATCGGTAATTTTCCTATGTGTATATTTGGTAAGGTTTTTAAAATTCTTTGTTCATTTTTCATATTTTCTCCGCTTCTAACGATTATAGTGAGTTTTAAATCTATTGTCATTGTAGACGCATAAGTAAAATTTCTTTTACGTGCCTCTTGTGGAAGCATAATTTTAGTAGCCCCGTTATTTTCATGTATTTGGGGGCGATGCACACTAAAATTATCAAATTTAATCTGTATTTCAAGACCATATTTTTTATGCTCCTCTGAATAATCATTTTCAGATTTTACCGTCACGGGATTAAACATGTTTATAGTTTTCCATATTTGTTGTTCTACGAAATCATTAAAAGACTCTAGCTGATGTCTTACAAGTTTTTCAAGATATTGTTTTTTAAAATAACTACTAATAATTTCCCAAGTATCTTCGGTAGTTAAATGTTCCATATCATTAAATCGGTCACTTGTGTTAGAATCCATTACTGTTTTCTTTTTCATGGTATTATTTTTATTTCAATTATTTTTTTTAAATAATTTAAAAATAAGCATATTAGTTTTAACTTTATATTTTTTTTATAAATGTTAATAAATGGAAAAAAAAACAATAGCAATCAATCCAGAACTATTCTCATTTTCAGGTAGAAAAAGAGGAAGAAAGCCAAAAACAAAAAAAGCAAAACCTCGTCCTTTAATAAAACCTAATGTAATGCAAAAGGAATTATTAAAAAGGATTAAAAGTCATAGTGAAAAAAATGAAAATGAAAGAAAGGAATCTCAAAATAAAGAACAAGAAAATGCTATTTTAAGTGAAAATGAGTTTAGTAAACATCTTGATTATTTATCTCAATTAAAAAAAGAGCGAAAAAAGAAGAAAAATAAAAAAAGCAAAAAAAACAGATTATCGGCAACACAACCGGTTGAACAGTCATTAATTTCTATTCCCACCGTTGCAATTCAGCCACCCGTTGCAATTCAGCCACCCGTTGCAATTCAGCCACCCGTTGCAATTCAGCCTCCCGTTGCGATTCAGCCACCCGTTGCAATTCAGCCTCCCGTTGCGATTCAGCCACCCGTTGCGATTCAGCCACCCGTTGCGATTCCACCAATGATAATAGCACCGCCACCGCCATATAGTAATTTAAAAAATGGAAATAAACCCACATACCGAGCCTGGAAAAATAAAACACAAAAAAACAATCTTCCAGAACCACAAATTAAAATAGAACAGCCTGTAATTAATAGTGTTAATTCTCTTGATATTTCTCCATTAACTCTTGACATAAAAGAAAAGAAAAATAAGAAAAAATCATATATTAAAAAAACCAAGAAAAAATATCAGTATGTTCTTGGTAAAGATAATGATTCATCCAAAATTGGAGTATTTATTAAAAGTAATTACAATAGAAAAGTAATACAAGAAGAAATAGATAAGATTAAAAAAACACCTATTCAAGAAGTAAAGGATTATCTTAGAAAAAAATCATTAATTAAAGTAGGTTCCGCCGCCCCGAATGATGTTCTTCGAAAAATGTATGAAGATTGTTTACTCTCTGGAGAGATTTCCAATCAATCCGGCGAAAATCTTGTCCACAATTACTTAAATGAATAATAACAATATAGTTTAAATATTATAAAAATATATAATATAACATGACACTAGTAAAGGAATATTTTAAATATACAAAAGAATTGGAGAACACATATGGAAAAGAGAATACAATTGTTTTATTGCAATGTGGAGATTTCTATGAAGTATATGGCTTGAAAAACAAAAATACTGGAAAAATACACGGAAGTAATATCTATGCTTTTTCAAAAACTTTAGATATGGAAATGTCCGAGAAATCAAATCTAGAATACAATGATACAGATGTTGTTCTTATGAGCGGATTTCCCATTTATAAACGAGACCATCACTGTAATCGTCTTTTTAATGCAGGATTTACAATTGCTGTTTATGAACAAACAAAGGAAAATGGTGAAACGCGTCGTCATTTGTCTGAGATAATCTCTCCAGGAACCTATTTGGGAAATGATACACTAAATATAACAAATCATTTTGCATGCATATGGATTGAAAAAACCACCTCTAACAAAAATGGTTCCTATTTACATTTTGGTATGGCAAGCGCAGATGTTTATACGGGGGAAATAATCCTTTTTGAAAATCACGTTCCATATGAATCTAACTCCTCTCCTTACAACGAGTTGGAGAGATTTTTGATATCCTGTTGCCCAAAACAACTTATTTTTATTTATGACATTAATGAAGAAGACATCCAGAAAGTTATTAAATATCTCTCCATCTCGTGCCCAATACATTTTTTTAATCGTAAAAGTTCTGATATTAATCCTAAACGAAAAAAACAGATAGACAACAGTGAAAAACAAACCTTTCAAAAAGAGATCTTGAAAAAGTATTTTAATCTTGAACATCTTGAAAATAGTCGTATGCACGAATATGCTATTCAAAGTTGTTGCTTCTTATTGGAATTTATTTATGAACATAATCCTTCTATCGTAACTAAAATTAAACAACCCGTATTTCAAAATTCCAGTGATAGAGTATTACTTGAAAATCATTCTTTAAAGCAATTAAATATTATTGCTAATAATGATTTAATATCTACGAATAAAAATATTAGCTCTATTTCAAAATTCCTAAATAAATGTAAAACAAATATGGGGAAACGATTATTAGAAAAAAATATTTTAAATCCAATAAAAGATATTCACGTATTAAATGAAAAATACTATTTTATAGATACTGTTCTAGAAATGGATAAAACCCATATTTTATCCATCGATTCTATTAGGGAACAACTAGGTTCTGTTATTGACATTGAGAAATTAAATCGAAAAATCATTAAAAAAAATGTTACCCCAAGTGATATGTCGATGTTATTCAAAAGTTTAACTGTGATAAATGAACTTCACGATATCTATCTTCGCGGATTAAGTGAATTAGAAAGCGCAAAAGATTGCAAAGAATATATGGAAGAGTTTCAATACAAAAATGTAATTGAATCCGTGAAAAATATGCTCGATAGTCACATTAATATTGATTGTGCAAATCTTATTACCACTTGTGATTATAGTCGTGATTTTATTAAAAAAGGATTGTCTGCGGAACATGATGAACTGATTCGTATTTATAACCAGAATTATAATGAACTTCAAGTTATTGTTAACTATTTGAACACGGAATTGGAAACTGTTGCTAAAAAGTCTAAAAATAAAGACATGATAGATATTGTTTGTATAAAAGAAGAAACAAATGTTATTATCACTTCTGCAAGATTTAAAAAATTAAAAGATGTGTTAAAAAGAAAAAACACATCGGTAACCTTAACCTACGAAAATGAAGAGGAAGTCATCGATTTTGACATCGAAACTAAACTTACTTCAAAAGATGCTAAAAAAGGTAGTTGTTATATTCTTAGTGCTGAAATATCTGCACTGTGTTCTAATATTGATACATATCGAGAAAAGGTAATTAAATCTACAGAGAACCTGTTTAAACAACTGCTAAAATCTCTCCAGGAACTTCACGCAGAAATAGTTTTGATTTCTGATTTTACTGCAAGGCTTGACCTTGATTACTGCAAGGCTTACCTTTCTAAAAAATACAATTATGTAAAACCCGTAATAAATCAAACGGAACGCTCTTATGTAACTTGTCATAAATTAAGACATCCTTTGATTGAAAACATAAATAACAATGAAATATATGTTCCAAATGATATTGAATTTTGTGATACACAAACCGGCATTTTACTCTACGGAACAAATGCAGTTGGAAAAAGTAGTTTAATAAAATCTATAGGGGTTGCCATTATTATGGCACAAGCTGGGTTTTATGTACCCGCTTCTTCTTTTCAATACAATCCATATCATAGTATTTTTACAAGAATATTAGGAAATGATAATTTGTTTAAAGGCTTGTCCACGTTTGCTGTGGAAATATTGGAGCTTAAAACCATATTGACATACGCAGATTCTAATAGTTTAGTTATTGGTGACGAGGTTTGCTCCGGAACAGAAATAGAATCCGCTACAAGTATAATTGTTGCTACTTTACAAAAGCTGCATGACACAAAAGCCAGTTTTATTTTTGCTACACATTTTCATGATATTTGCCGATATGATGAAATAAAGGCATTGACACAACTGAAAATAAAGCACTTGTCTGTTACTTTTAATGCAGAACGTGATTGTCTTGAATACGATAGAATATTAAAAGATGGTCAAGGAGATACCTTTTATGGTCTCACTGTCGCAGAAGCATATAAAATACCTCCAGATATATTATTGAATGCTCATAATATACGAACAAAATATTTGGTTAATGCTAATGTGCAAAGGGATAGTATTTTAAATTTGAAACAATCCGCATATAATTCCAATAAATTGTTAGGTGATTTTTGTGAAATGTGTAATCAAAATATTAGCACAGAAATACATCATTTGCAACATCAAAAAAATGCAGATGAAAATGGATTTATTGGAACAGTTCATAAAAATGATTTAGGAAATCTTATTGGAATTTGTGAGGATTGTCACCAAAAAATACATAAAAATGATGTTCAGCATATCAAAAAGAAAACAACAACCGGAATAATTTTTGAAACAATATAATTGTAAAATTGAATTAAATTATTCTACATATAATAATAATAGAATGGCAACCTATCAACAAAGTAGTGATGTTTTACGACTTTATAACGCCCGTAAGGTTATTTTAAAACAACTAGAAGAGCAGGGATATAATATTGAAAATTATGATGAATTTAGTATTAATGAGGTTCATATTATGAATAACAATAAACAAAATGATATGTTGTTAACAAATACAAATGGTTCGAAGGTTTATGTTAAATTTTATTTAAGTAAATCTTTGCGTCCACAGAATATTCATGATATGATAGAGGATTTATATAATTTAGAACAAATTTTAAATACGAGTGATACTTTATTTATTATTACAAAAGATCGTTCCAGTCGTGAAACATTAGTGAATGAAATGAAACAGCTTTATGCAGAAAGTAATATTTATTTGATTATAATTGATATCAGTTCTCTTCAATATAATATTCTTGAACATCAAATGGTTCCTAAACATACAAAAATGACGGATGAACAGATTGAAGCCTTTAAAAAAAAATATAATATCGTAGATACCTCCAGTATTCCGGAAATTTCACGGTTTGACCCTGCTGCCGTAGCGATTGGATTAAAGCCAGGTGAAATTTGTAAAATTATTCGCCCAAGTAAAACGGCTATATATAGTGAGTATTACCGTATATGTATAAATAGATAATTATAAAATATAAAAATATATATAATGGAACCCTATCAATTTGGTATGATTACAGGAGAGGTTACAAATGTTGATGATGCTATTGGTGAATTGGATACAGCGTGGGAAAATCTTGATGCTTCGTTTGTTGCTTGTAGTGACGCTAAATACAAGGGGGGTAATACGGCTTGCGTTGATTTAGAATCGAAACAGGCAAACTATTTTAAAAAATACCATGATTATACTTCTAAATTAGAAGGTTCAAATGAATTATCTGGTCAATATAAAGAACTTAATGATAAGGCATTGATGCGCCCAATTAATATTTCTTTTGGTATTATGATATTACTTGCATTAATATCGGATTTAACCGTTGGTTTTGGATAAGTTATTAAACGGTTTTTTTATAGTATAATAATATAAATGTCAGGTCTTGATGATATTAGTAATTTAAATGAAAGTTTAACACAAGGAGGGAAATATACGTCCAATAAAAGTGATCTTTTAGGAAGTTTTACCGAGTTGCAAGAAAATGCAAATGAAGTTATTCATTCCACAATTGAACAATTTTTACCGGGTCATTTTGATAAAATTGATGATGGTACTGGTAATAGTAATGATGTAGCATTTGTAAATACCACTGATCCTAGTTTAAATGTTTTAATTGATAATTTTAAAGACCTTGCTGGTCAATTTAGTAATGCTTTACAAGCGTTAAAAGATGATAAAGGTTACCTAAAGACAAACGGAGGTTCTGGTACTTATGACCTCTCATTTGGTTATGCGACAGAAGATGTACTTTACAGCGAGGGCGCCACCGCCCTCTCCGCCGGCAATACTAACAAGATATATTTTGTGTCTCGTGTCGATGGAGGGCAAAAGGGAACAGCTGTAACAAAAAAAAGTATGTTTAAGTATTCAGAACTTATAACCGATGTGGACAACACCAACTCCGCCGCCGACCCGAGCGACTTTATAGATAATGCTAACGCTCCTGACCATCTTCAATTAACATGTGGGAATTTACCAGAACTGAAATCAGGGTCCACTTTTTTTACGGTCAATGGAAGCAGCACGGTATGGACCAAGGATGGAAATGACACTACCAATAACACAAGCACTGGTGATGGTCTAGCAATAGAAAATCAGGCGGTAGATGATACATTTGGTGATGGTCTAACAACAGTTGATGATGATGATCTTCTTGCAGCAAGAAAAAGAATGTGTAATCCATATAACATTATTGAAGATAATAAGCATAAATATGCCAGGGGGAGTCGGGCTGGACAAAAATTTGCAATAGTAACATATCTTGCAACGCAAATAACGGCATTAGTGGAGGAAATGAACCGAAGAATTAATTTAGGATATACAATTACAGATGATGATGGAAATGAAATTGCACTAACTTTA
>Ga0257110_1000264_pt1 | contig 26666 bp, 14 predicted proteins | sample LP_taG_7_FD_190184 | JGI IMG/M metagenome (GOLD analysis project Ga0257110, IMG submission 190184) | Marine microbial communities from Northeast Subartic Pacific Ocean, Canada - LP_J_2015_P26_10m | ecosystem: Environmental > Aquatic > Marine > Oceanic | place: Canada: Northeast Subartic Pacific...
TATTTATGATATTTTAAATTTATCAAATTTAGGTTTAACAAATAGTTTAGTAATATTAAGTAATATAGATTCAGATGATAGTAAATATACTATTGATAATAGTAATTTAATATTTCATAGTTATTATTATAATTATGTAATAAGTTTTGATTTACATTTTGTTAATGAAAGTAAGGAATATAGTTTAAATATTTATGATACCCGGTATTTATTTGCTTTAAATAGTTTAATTTTTGATAGTAATATAAATTTAAATGAAATTAATGAAACTATAAATATTTATAATAGATTTAATTTAAGTGATTTAGGTTTAACAAATAGTTTAGTAATAATAAGTAATATAGATTCAGATAATAGTAAATATAGTATTGATGATAGTAATTTAATATTTGAAAATTATAATTATGAATATGTAATAAATTTTACTTTATTATTATCAGATGAAAGTAATGAATATAGTTTAAATATTAATGATAGACGATTTGAATTTGCTTTAAATAGTTTAAATTTAGATAGCAATATATATTTAAATGAAATTAATGAAACTATAAATATTTATGATATTTTAAATTTATCAAATTTAGGTTTAACAAATAGTTTAGTAATAATAAGTAATATAGATTCAGATAATACTAAATATAGGATTGATAATAGTAATTTAATATTTGAAAATTTTTATTATGAATATAATATAAGTTTTTATTTATTATTATTTAATGAAAGTAAAAATTATAATTTAAATATTTATGATAGCCGATATGATATTATTTTAGAAAATATTAGCGATACATGTAATTTTACAATAACTAATAATTTTAGTAATTTAGATTTATATGATATATTTAATATTAGTATATTAGAATCAATAAATGGATTACCAAATAATTTTATAATTTTTAGTAATATAATAGATAATGAATATTTTTCAAATATAAATAATAGAAATATTATATTTAATAGAATATATTATATATATGAATATAATATTGATTTTATTATAAAAATAGATAATAAATCAAAAAATATTAGATTTAATATAACAGATATTAGATATAATATAATTTTAGATAGTTTATCAAATATATATAATATTAATTTAAATAAAGATATAGATTTATTTAGATTTTATGAAATATTAAATATAACAGATATTACAGATAAAATAACTTTTAATAATAATACTTTAATTAGTATTAGTAATATAAAATCAGATAATAATTATTATAATGAATATAATACAACATCAATATTAAATCATAATATAAAATTTCTTGAAAATTATTATATATATAATTATGATATAAATTATGTTTTTAAAATAGGTAATGAAATAAAAGATATATATTTGAATATTACTGACAATCGATATAATTTGATAAATATTAATTATAATAGTAATATTGAAATAACAAATGAAAAAAATATAATAAATTTATTTAATATATTTAGTAATTTAAATAATCAATATGAAATACCTAATAATTTAATTAGTTTTAGCAATATAGAATTTAATGAAAATTATTGTTTGATAATAAATGATTCTAATATTGAATTTAATAATAATTATTTATATAATCATTATATAACATTAAATTTAATAATTGAAAATATTATTTTCAATAAAAATATAAATATTACTGATACTCGATATGATTTAATAAATATAAATTATAATAATATAATAAATATTACAAATGAAAAAAATATAATAAATTTATTTGATGTATTTAGTAATTTAAAAAATGAATATAATATACCAAATAGTTTAATATTTTTTAGCAATAAATCATATAATATTTATTATGAATATAATAATAGTTCAAATATTATATTTAATACTAATTATTATTATGAATATACAATAATACTTGATATAATTATAGATGATTATATTGGTAATAGTAATAAAATTTTAAATATTACTGATACTCGATATGATTTAATAGATTTAGAATTTGAAAATATATATATAACAGAAGATATATCATATATAAATATTTATGATAAATTAAATTTTAGTAATTTTGGATTAAGTAAGAATAATTTAATAATAAGTAATATAGAAAGTAATAATAAATATACAATAAATAATTCAAATATATATTTTAATAGAACAGAATATTTATATAATTATGAAATAGAAATAAATTTAAAATTTAATAGATTATTTGAAGAAAAATTAAATATTTTTGATATAAGATTTTCTGTTTTATTATCAAATTTATTATTTGATAGTAATATAATTTTAAATAAAAATGAAGAAATAAATATTTATGAAAGATTTAATTTAGATAATTTAGGTTTGAGTAAAAATGAAATAAAATTGAGTAATATTAATGAAAATGAAAAATATAATATAATAAATAATTCAAATATATTATTTACAAATAAATATTTATATAATTATGAAATAAATTTTGATTTAATGTTTGAGAATAATATTAAAAATTATAATTTAAATATAATAGATGAAAGATGGGAAATTGCAATGAGTAATATTAAATTATTAAATTCAAATATAAATATAAGAAAATCAAAATTTAATAAAAATATTTATGATTTATTAAATTTAAAAGAATTAGGATTAGATTCAAATTTATTTTATATAAATAATTTGAAACCAATTAATAATGATGAAATTGAAAATGATGATAATATAATTAAATTTAATTTTAATGAATATAATCTAACAAATAATAATGAAATATTTTTCAAATTAAATAAATTATATATTAGTAAAGATCAAAATGATATAACTAAATATAAATATAAATTAGATAATTCAAAAACTATATTTTATTCAAATATAACAGGTGATAAATATATTGAAACATATACAGAAGAAGTATGGGATTATTCTATATCGTTAGCCTTTGGTATCAAACATGATTTTTACAAAACAATAATAAAATCAAATATAAAATATTCAAATATTTCAAATATAATAAATTCAATAAATATAATACCTTTAATTAAAATAGATAATTATAATTTAATAAATAATTATAATTCTTTAATAACATGTAATTATAAAAATCCAAAATGGTATATAGATGTAAAAAATAATAACGAAATATATCCTTATCCTTATCCATTATATTTAAATGAATTATTAAATATTGATGAAGAATTATTAATTAATTATAATTATACATCATTTAGATTAACAAGTCCAATTAGTATATCAAATATAAAATTACCGAATGGTATACACTTTTATGATAAAAATTCAGATTTTTATCTTTTATATGGATATCGTTTCTCTCAAACATTATATAAAACATATATAGATGATAGGATAGAATATGGTATATCTGATTTAGTATTTTTATATTTAGATTATTATGTTAATGAATCATTATACGGTCAAATTACTTTTAATAAATCATTAAATAATGAAGAATTATTTATAAATCAATTAAATATTAGAAATAATTTATTAAATTTAACATTTAAATATAAATTTAGAAATATTTATAATAATGATGATGAAATAACTTTAAAATTAGTAGATAAAAGATATGAATATATAAGAACATTATTTAATAGTAATAATGATGAAGTAATAGAAAGAAAAGAAGAATTAGTAGGATTAAGTTTAAAAATATTGGATATATCAAGTAATTATATAAATGAAATAGTTGAAAATAAATTAGAATTTAAAATAAGTGATTTAATAATAGAAAATAATAATTGTAATTTTACATTTGATGATAGTGATTTATATAAGTTAGTAAAAGATTATTCAATAATAGAAACAAGTTATGAATTTAATAATATTTTAGTAGATAAAGATTTTAAATTAAATATAATAGATAAAAGATTAATATTAATAGAAAATGAATTAATATTTAGAACATCAAATATAAAAATAAATTTAGATTTATTGGAAAATTATTATTATAGAGAAAAATCATTATTATTATTTAGTAATATAGTAATTAATAATAAAAATTATAATATAGAAACAAATATAATAAATAGTAATTTAATAATAAATACATATAATAGGAATATAAGTTATGAAATAAATATAATAGCATATGATAATAAAAATAATATAAAAAATAGTGATTTAAATATAAAAGTATTTGAAATAAATAATAATTTGAATGATTATGAAAGAAATAATTATAATTTAGAAGAATTTATATATGATAGTAATATAATAAATATATATAAATTAGATGAAAGTTATAATTTTTATAAGACATGGTATAGTGGAAATAGTGAAGATAGTAAAACATTAAGAATAATAAGTAAAAGATTTAATAATGATATGAATAAAGGTATAAAATTACCAACAATTGAATTTGTAAATAAAAATATAATATTGGAAGATATAGGTGTATTTATAAAAACAAATAAAGATGAAAGAATAAGTTGTATAGGTGTAATAGAAGATAATGAAATAACAAAATTAATAAAAAATGTAGATTTTAATAATAATAATAATTTATCAGAATATATTCCAGAATATAATGGATTACATGATATTGAAGTAAAAATGCATGAATATTTAATAAATTCCGAATTTATAAATGGTTATATATATGGAAGTAATATAGATATATATATATTAATAAATAATAGTAATTTATGTTTAATAGATAATGATATAATAAGTGGATATTATATAATAAAGTGTGATATAGAAATATATGAAAACAATTATAATATATATAATGAAAATGAAATAAATTATTATAATATAAATTTAAAAGATTTATTTGATAACAATGATATAATAAGATTAGAAGAAAATTATAGTAATGAAAGTCATAAAATAAGAATAAATATATCAAATATAAATGATGAAATGAGTTTTGATATATATAAGATAAAAGAAATAAATGAAATAAATAATAATATAATAAGATTAAATGATAATGAATTATTATCTATAAATGAAATAATAGAAATAAATTCAAATATAATAATTGAATTAGAAGATAATAAAATAAATAATATAGTATATTGTTATAATTTAGAAAGAAGTAATATAGAATTAAAAGAAAATATATTATTATTTGATAAAAAATTAGATATATCAAAAAATATAGAATTATATGATATAGAAAATTTATATTTTAATAGTGAATATATATATTCAATATTAATAAAAAATATAATAACAGGTAAAACTTTATCTATAGAAAAAAGTATAATAACAGAATTTGGAAAAGCAGAAAATTTTAGATATTTTAATAATAAATTAAAACATGAAATAGATTTTTATTGGGAAGATAATGTAAGAACTGGAAATAAAAATATAAAACCAAATGATTTATATAAAATAGAATATAATAGTAGTAATATATATATAACAAGTAATATAAAATATAATCATAATATATATGATAATTATGATAATAGAATAGATCAATTATTTAGTTATGGTTCAAGTAATATTTATAAATTAATAACAAATAATAATGAAATAACTTATAAAGAAGTAATATATGAAAAATATCATTTAGAAGAAGATTCTATAAATTTTAATTTATTAGAAAGTAATTCAATAATAGAATGTATAATAAATGATTATAAATTTAAAGATGGTATGAGTGCAAATTATATATATATATATAATAATGTAGAAGAAAAAATAATAAATAAAGATGATGATATATTAGATAATTTTGAAATAATAGATAATTATAATAATAATGGTATAATTTTGAATAAAATAAATGATAGTAATTTAATAATAAAAATAGAAAATAGTAAAATAAATAGTAAAATAAATGGTAATTTCATAAATTTTTTATTAATATATGAAAATATAGAAAAAAGAATAAGAAAATATTCAAATTATGAATTAACATATAGTAAATCTATAAATAGTGATTTAAATGAAGATGTAGAATTATCAAATGATATAATGGTAATTTTATAAATTAAAAAAGATGGTAAAAATATCATTAATATCATAAGTATTAATATTATTTTCTACAAAAAAGTTCCATTTATATGGTAATATAAAGAATTGATTATCTTTAAGTTTAATTGAAATAATTTTTGAATCTGCTGATGGAATATTATTGATAAATAGTGTGTATGGATTAGAAATATGTATTTCTTGTTCTTTAAGAGTGTATATAATTTTATATTTAGAATTATTTTTTAACCATAAATTATTAGTGTGAATATTATTAGTTTGTGAAATAAAATTATGTTTAAACCATTTATTGATGATATTATCTATATTTGGTGTTGTATCTAAAATAATAATAGGTAATTTTTCATATAAAAGCGAAAATTTAAAATTAGTGATAGTAGTTTGATTAATTTGTATATTTTTAGGATGATAAAAATATAAAGAATATAAAATAATTATAATAATAGTAATTAAAATAATTTTATAATATGTCATTATTATTTTAATAATTATTCTTATTAAATTAAAAGATATATAAGCATGGTTGCGCCACTTATAGCTTTAAAAGCATTAAAAGCCGTTCGAAAATCAAAAAAAATGCTTGATAAAGGTAAAGGTATAAAAAAAAAATTTGATAAAATATCAAATGATGTATCAAGTAAAATATCAAAAAATAGATTAGGTAATATATCAAATGATATATCAGGTAAAATATCAAAAAAAAGATTAGGTAATCCATCAAATGATACATTTGGTAATAATGGAATAGTTGGAGATATTATGAATAAAATAAATAATACATTTGAATCAAATGTTAGTAATGCAGATGATATTGTAAAAGAATATATAGGTCCAATTGCAGATAGAGGAGTAAATATTACTAAAGATTTAGTAAGTGGTATTGGTAATGTAACAAGTGGTGTTGCAGGTTCTATTGATACTAAATTTAATATTGTATTTAGAGCAATTGTTGCTGTTTTATTAATTGGTTTAATAGTAGTAATAGTTTTAATAATTGTAGGTGTTTTAAAACCATCAGATTTTTCAATGAATAGTAATAATTCAACATTAAGTCAAAATAGTAATTCAAATTATTCAACATCTTCAAACAAAGGATATTTTAATTTTTTATCAGAAATGACATCAGGATATTCATTAAGAATATTTGGTGATGAAAATGTAGAAAATATAAAAGATAATAATAAGTCAGAAAGAAATATATTAAATGGAAGATGTAATGATATAGATAATATAACAAGTAAAGATAATTTAAATTGTATTAAAAATATTAAAATTGATAATTTAAAATGGGATATAGATAAAAAAAATGAATTATTAGATTATAATAAATTACCAGATAAATTAAAAAATAAAGATAAAGAATCAATATCAATACCATTTAAATTACATGATACAGGTATATATTTACCAGATTGTAATAATAGTTATTATAAAAATACTGGAAATAAAACAAATTTATTAGAGAATGAATATATGAAAAATGAAAAAATGTTAGTATGTAAATTAAAGGATGATAACGCTGGAAAAATATATATATAATAAATAAAGTAATGTTAAAAACATTTAATATAATTGATAAAATTGATAAAAAAACAGATAAAAAAACAGATAAAAAAATAAGTGAAACAAATATAGATAGTGAAAATGAAAATGAAAATGAAAATGAAAATGATAGTGATAATGAAAGTGATAATAAAAAAACTAATGAAAATAATAAAATAAAAAGTGAAAAAGGAGAAAGTGGTGAAAAATGTACATATGATTATATTAATAAAAATAATTTAGATGAAAAATATTTAACAAATATAAAAAAAAAAAGTAATGATTTTATTAAAAATGATTTAAAAAAAAGTATATGTAATTATAAAGATAAAAAAGCAGTATTAAATTGTAGTATAAAATCACCATTTTATAATTATAAAGGTGATTATACAAATAATAATAATAAATGTGAATTATATAATTGTCCAGAAAAATTTAAAAAAAAAGGAAATAAATGTGAATTAAATATAGAAAATTTAGATAATGATTTAATATGGAAAAAAGATTTAAAAAATGTATGTGAAGAAAAATGGTTTGATTGGTTTTTAATACCAAATTACCATTTAGGTAATGGTATTAAAAAATTTAATAAACCTTATCCAAATAAAGAAAAAGAACATAAAGATAATATGATAGAATGTTATGATAGTTGTGATAATGGATTTGTTCCATATGTAACTGATAAAAAAGATGAAAGTAATGATTACAATAATATATGTGTTAAAAAAAATACTAAAGATTATGGTTTATATGGTGATACACCAGATTATTGTCCTATAAATGCAATACATTTATTAGGACAAGTTGATTATACAAATATGAATACTGATGAAAATATATTAAAAGATTATTATTTAAAAGTAAGAGAAGAAACTAAAAATATAGATATTAAAAATGAACAATCGGATATTGATGAAATTTTAAAAAATTCAAATAAAGAAATAAAAGAAAAAGCTAATAAATATATTAAATATTTATATGATAATAAACATAAAAATTATTTAAATGATAGATATTATTCAAAATTAGAAATACAAAAATGTAATGAATTATTAACAGATGATAATATAAATACAGCTTATTTAAAATGTATAAAAATTAAAGAAAATAAAAATTATATTAAAAATAAAATTTTACCATATTATTATAAAAAAGATGATGATAGTGAATTAATGAAAAAACATATTGAAACTTTAAATTGGAGTTGTGATAATTGTTTTAAAAAAGATGGATTATTTTATAATGATATTAAAAATATAGCAAATAGAAGAAAAGATGTTATTAAATCAATAGATAATATTAAAGAAAAAGAATTAAATGAAAAAAAAAATAAAATAAATGAAACATTTAATTTTTCATCTAATAATATTTATTATTATATTTATGATATTTTTTTTAAAAGTGATAATGATAATAGTAAAAATAAAAATATATATTTAAATAATTTAAAAAATTTATTTTTTATATTAATATTTGGATTTATATTAATTTGTTTTTATTTTATTGCATTTAAAATTACAAGACCTATATATGATAAATCTATATATACATTAAGTAAAATATTTTTATATTTATCACAAATATATATAAATTTATTAAGTTATATTTTTATAAGTATTGATACTAATAATGATATTAAAAAATATTTATTTGAATTAATTGAAAAAATTAATAATAATATATAAAGATAAATTAAATAATTAATAATAATGTATGAAGATCCAGAAGAAGAATTAGAATATATAAATTTAAAAAATTTATTAAAAAATAAAATTTTAGTTTTAGAAGAAAAATATAATTTAAAAAAAAAAGAAGGACCTATTAATAATCCTAATAATTTAACACTTGATATTAAAAATGTTTGTAGAAAAAATGGATTCATTTAATAAAATTGATAAATTTATTATAAAATTATTAAATTTAAATATAAGTCCAAAAAGATTTCATTATAATGAAATTTATTTAAAATTATTAAATAATGAATTTACTTATGAAGAATATAAAAATCGTTTAACAACTATTAAAATTTATATTAAACAACTTGATATTATTAAAAAAATACCAATAATAGAACAATGTTCAAAAGAATGGTTTGAAACAAGAAAAAATTTATTAACAGCAAGTGATACACATAATGCAATTTTAAAAAGTAAAAATTTAATTAAAAATAAAGCTTTAGAAATAGTAAATTTTATAAAAGGTGATGCTTTAACATGGGGAAAACAATTTGAACCAATTGCTAATAATATTTATTCTATTGAAAATGATAATATAAAAATATTTGAATTTGGTGTTATTAAAGCAACACAAATAGATCCTAATACTAATATACCTTTTTATGGTGCAAGTCCTGATGGAATTACATCAAATGGTATTATGTTAGAAATAAAATGTCCATATTCAAGAAAAATTAAAGAAAATTATATTAAACCAGATTATATGGATCAAGTTCAAGGACAAATGGCGGTTTGTAAATTAAAAGAATGTGATTTTGCTGAATTTGAATTTCAAAAAATTTCTAAAGAAGAATTTTTTAATATTGATTGTAAATATTATGGATGTTTTATTGTTAATAGTGAAAATCAAGATAAAATAGATTATTATAGTGAATTATGTTCAGAACCTATAAATTGTTATTTGAATATATTAAAATTAAATTATAATAATACAAAAAAAGTAATTTTTTGGAAATTAAAAAAAATGAATATACAACGAATCAATTTTGATGAAGATAAATGGAATGATTATTATATTCCTAAATTAAAAGAATTTTGGGATAAAGTCCAATCTTATGAAGAAGATAATAAAATTGATTTTAGATCTGATAGTGATTAATTTTTTGAATTACATTTTAATCCTTTACATGGTAAATCTATCAATAATCTTGGTATTATTTTTTCTATATTTTCTTTTGTACTTAATTTTTTTATATAAGGACTAACTGTTATTGAATTTTCATTTAATTTATAAACTAAACAATTTGATATTATATGATTATTTGTTTCATCAGTTATCTTTTCTTTACATATACTTTCATATACATTTTCATCTTTTGTTCTTGATGCACAACCACAATATATATTATCATTATTTACACAATTTATAAAACAATTTTCTTCTTTTGTTGGTTCTATTTTTATTGGCATTTTTATACTTGGATCCTTACCTTTAAAAAATTTTATCATATCTACTATTCCTTTTATTGTTGGTTCTTTTTCTGTTTTTATATTTAAATTAACTTTATAATCATTAAAACATTTATGACCTTTTAATTCATGTCCATAGAAATTTATACTATTTTTATCATACATTGGATATATTAATATTACATTTACATCTACTATTGTATTATCATTTTGTTTATCACTATAAAATGGTTTCATATGATACATATTATCTATTGATGTTACCAATAAATCATCATCTTTTCTTTTATAAGGATATTGTGTTATTAAAATATAAACTGGTCCTAATATTATATTGTCATTACTATTTACTAATTTACTATAATCACTACTTTCATAATATTTATCATTTACATCATATCCACGCATTATTTTATTATCTTCTATCAATACTTTTTCAATTATATTATTATTTATTAATTCATTCTTTGATATTTTATATTTATCCGCTATCTCTATTAAATTATATACTTTTGATGATTTACATGGAACATTATCACTTATTATTTTTAATATATTATTATATTCTGGTTTCCAATTTCCTGTTTTACTTTTTATATTATGTTCAATAGATTCAGTCTTTAAACACATAAAATGTAATAAAAAATTATAATCTTCTGAAGTATTATTTTTATCAAAATAATAATTTAATTCATATTTATTTTTTATACTACAATCATCATTTATTTCACCATGAAACCAAAAATCTTTATTATTTTTATAACAATTTAAACTTGTATCATTACAATTTGAAAATTTTTCGATTGTTCTACATTTATAATATATAATTATATTTATTAATATTATCAATATTATTATAAAAATTAATATATATCTTATATCTATATCCATATTTAATATTAATATTATACTTTAATTTTATTTAAATATCAGGAAATATCAACAGATTTTTTTTCAGTTTTTACTATATATCTAATAGTAATATTTAAAGTCCCTGTTGTTGGTGTATTTGTTTTTGGGTGTAGATTAACTTGAATCATTGATGCCGGTATAGTATCTACAAGTTTTTGAGATCCAAGTGTCAAAACTTTTAATATATCATTTGTATAATCCATTGTAAATTGTTTGGGTTGACCATCATCAGGATCAGTATATTCTAATATTGGTTGTAATAATTTTGAAAAAGGATACATAATATGATATTCATAATTATTAGAATCACTATCACCACCAGTATTAATTTTAATATAATATTGGTTATCAGTATCTAAGTTCTGTTTACTTTTTTCACTATCATCATCTTTTACTGCTATAGCATTAGAAATTAAAAATTGTTTTCTTAAATTAATAATATCATATACAGATTGTTGTGTTTCAAAAGATTGATTATTAAGAGCTGAAGGAGTTGCTATGTAAAATGAGTCTGGATGAGGTCCTTCAAAATATTTATTTTCGGTTGTAGCATCATCTTGATTATATAATTCAAAACCATTTTTAAAGAATATTTTTCCATTACCTTCAGTCACTACATCTTCACTAATATCAGTTTTAACAATATTTAAATTTCCTTGATCAACCGTAAATTTATAACATACATTTTTTTCTTCATTACATATATTGAAATCACTTGCAATATTAACTTTATTTCTTAATTCAATTTTTTCATCAGATGTGGCTTCTGTATTTTGCATAATATACTGATACGAGCCTACACTACTGTCACCAGAATCACCCTCAGTCTCACCAGTTGAAGTAGTAGCAGTATAACCTTTATCACCAGTTGTTCTTAAACTTGTTATTTCTGCAATTTTTTTTTGATTACTTTCAATATTTAAACGATCATCTGTTAAATGATCTGTTTTAACATAATTACCGTCATCTAATTTTGTAGATATATCTTTAGTTATAATTGTTTGTGAATTTGTTGTAGCTTTATCAATTATTTTTTGTTCTCTTTCAGAAAAAGTTTTATCATCTGTTGTATTTTGTTGTGTATATAAATAGAAACCTATTGAAATTGCAATTATAATTAATAAAATTATAAGTAATAATATACTTTCTGCCATTTTAATATTATAATTTATAAAATATTTTAATTTAAATCTTTATATTAATTGTAAATAATTCACTATCATCAATTTCATTTTCACCGCCTTCTTTTTCAACTTCTTCTTCAACTCCTTCTTCAACTCCTTCTTCAACTCCTTCTTCAACTCCTTCTTCAACTTCTTCTTTTTCTTCAACTTCTTCAACTTCTCCTTTAACTTTTTCTTCAACTTCTTCTTCTTGTTTTTGTTCTTGTTCTTCTTTTTCAACTTCTTCTTCAACTCCTTCTTCAACTTTTTCTTTTTCTTCAACTTCTTCATCTTCTTGTTGTTGTTGTTGTTCTTGTTCTTGATCTAATTCAGAATCAGAATTTTGATATGATTCTTGATCTGAACCTCCAAAAATAATATTATCATCATCTGAACTAAAATTATCAATATATTCAATTTCATTTTGATCAATATTATTTTTATCAATAACATAATGTAATCCAAGTCCCATAGTTTCTAATTCTTGGTATAATAATTTAAAACAATAAGGTATTTTAATATTAACGGGATCTAATATAAGAGAATTAACAGGTGTTCCAGTATGTTTATCAATAGTTAAAGTAAAATCATCAGATCTTTGCATATAACTTTCTTGTATAAATTTGGAAACTCCATGTGCTAAAATGGAATCTCTTTCCATTTCTCCAATTCTTAATCCTCCATGTTTTCTTCTACCAGCAGTAGGTTGTCTGGTAAGTGGTTGTTTAGGAAAATTAATTCTTCCTCTTGCATTAATTTTATCAGCAACCATATGTTTTAATCTGAAATAGTATACAGGTCCAATAAATATATCAGCATTAATTTGTTTTCCATTATATCCATTATATAAAACTTCATTACCATTTTTATCAAAATTATAAGTTAATAATTGATCTTGCATTTTATTTTTATCAAAATCAATAAAAACAGTACCATCTCCAATATTTCCTTTAAGACAACATAATTTGGCAAAAACGGATTCAACAATATGTCCAATAGTCATTCTGGATGGGAATGCATGACTATTCATAATAATATCAGGTTTAAGTCCATCTTTAGTATATGGCATATCTTCTTCATCAAAAATTCTACCAATAACTCCTTTTTGTCCATGTCTACTGGAATGTTTGTCTCCTAATTCAGGTTGTCTAACTTTAAGAAATCTAACTTTACAAACCATATCAGTATCAGAAATAGATTTATTAGAAATATAAACTTTATCAATTAATCCATAATAATTATCATCAGTAATAAATGATTTATCAATATATTCTTCTTCAGTAATTAATTTAGTAAAGGTTCCTCTTTTAATTTCTTTAAGAACAGTTCTTTGTAAAATACATCCAATAACAGCAGTATCTTTACCAGGAGGAACATATGTGCCTTTAGCAATAAATCCATTATCATTAAGTAATTTATAATTAGCATTATTTTTAAAATTAATAATTTTTTTGCCTTCTTGAATAAGTTTTAATGGATTACAAAAAAACATTTTATCTTTAGAATTATTAGTTTTAGTAGATAAAGAGACAGATTTATAATAAGTAATTTCTTCAAATCCTCTATTAATAGCACCTTTGTTAATCATAAGACTATCTTCTTGATTAAAACCACTATAAGCCATAACAGCAACAATAATATTAGTACCATTATACATAAATTCACTACCGGTTAAATAAGAAATTTGTGTAGAAATAATAGGTTTTTGTGGATAATGTAATAAATATGACATAGTATCAAATCGTTCATTAAAATTAGTGGTATATAATCCAATAGCTTGTTTAGATTGTGCAGCATGGAAAATATTTCTGGCAGCAAAACTATGATTACATAATGGAATATTAGCACTAACAACACTTAAAATAGTAGATGGATGTATTTCACAATGTGTATGTTGTTTAGTAATATCATGTTCAAACATAGCAATATAAGATTTATCAGCTTCTTCAACATCAATATATTCAATAGTTCCAGCTTTATTTTCCATATTTTTAATAACATTATCAATATTATCGTCAGGAGCAAAAGGTGAAATATAACCAATTTTAGTATAAATATTTTCATTATTAATATCTTGTAAAAAATTACCAATTAAAAAATCAAACCAATTTTTTTTATTAATAGAATTATTAATTTTAAAATTTTTAACAACATGTAAAGGTCGCATAGGTCTTCCAGGTTCAGTTAATATAATTAATTCATTATTAAAATAATCTAAAGAAACACTAATTAATATATTTAAACAACCAGTTTTTTTACATAATTTTAAAAAAGAATGTAATTTTAATGGTGAAAAAGTAATACCAATTAAAGAGCCATTTAATAAAATTTTAGTAGTAGTAATTTGATTAATAATAATACTACTACAATTTTCAATATTAATAAATAAGTTGGTATCTTCTAAAGCATTATAAATATCAATTTCAGGTGTTCCAGATGTAATTTTAGTTAATAAAGCTAAATTTTTTAAATATCCAATAGAGCCTCCATCAGGTGTTTCATATGGGCATATAATACCATATTGTTGAGGGTGTAACATATGTGATTTAAAAATTTTTAAATCTCTATCAATTGAAATATCAACTCTTCTAACATGTGATAAATATCCAAGATAACTAATTCTGGATAAATCTTGAACTTTACCTTCTTCATAATCATCAGTATCAGCTAATCCCCATTTACCTTTTAATGATTTAATAAAAGTTTCACTTAAAAATAATGAAGGAATTAATTTTCTAACATCATCATTATTTCCTAAAAAACTTTTATAAGTTTCAACATTATTTCCAATATTTTTATTATTTCTCCAAACCCCATAATAATATAATTTATCAATTCTATCTCTTAATTGTTTTCTAAATTTATCATATACTTCATTAAATAATTCAGAAAGCATAAAACCACTAACATCAATTCTTTTATAAAAATAACTATCTTTATCAGTTTCATGTAAAAATCCAAAAGTAAAATCCGAAAATTTTTTTAATAAATAACCTAAATATTTTAATTTACCATCAATAGTTTGAAGATCATTATTAAATTCATCTTTAGATATAATATTAGGAAATAAATCAATATATAAAATACCTTTAATAATATCTTCTTTTAATAATTTAGTTTTTTGATTAAATTTAACAATATATTTAACTAAATTAAAAGGTTGATTATTATTAGTTTCATAATTAGTAATTAATTTATTAGCTTCAATAAATGAAGGTCTTAAAAAATCACTATATTTATTTCTTTCTTCATTAGAATGATTATTAATATCTCCAAAAATAATAGTATAAATATCTAAATCATTTGCAACTCCTAAAAATTTAAATAATAAAATAATAGGTATATTTAAATTAATTTTAGCCATATTAAATACAATAGATCCAGGTTTAGAAAATTTAGATAAATCAATTTTTTTACTACTATGTAAATCAAATGTAATATTTTTTTTATACATTAACATTTCAAATCTTTTAGATATTAATGAACCTTCTCCTTTTTCAGCTTTACAAGATATATAAGCTTTATGACTAAAATAATCATCATCATCTAATTTTTTTAAGAATAATCTATTTTTTGTAATTTGTTCTTGTGATACAATAACTTTTTCTTTACCATCAATTATAAAATATCCTCCATAATCATTAATACATTCCTTTAATTCCTTTAAAATTTCTTTATTTTGACCATGTAATATACATGCATCACTATGTGTCATTATTGGTATTGAACCAATATATACATCTTTTCTAATATTATCTTTATTTTCAAATTTAATAGGTTCATTTAAATTATTTTGATCAAAAAAGTCAAATTTAATATCAGCATAAATATTAGTTTGATAAGTTAAATTTTTTAATTTAGCATCATTAGGTGTTAATAATTTATCTTTATCTTTATAATTAAGAATAGGTCTATCAATATAAATATTATCATTATAACCAATAGTAACTTCAATTTTAAAATTATTAAATAAAGTATCATTATCAATATCACTATCAGTATCAGAATCATTAATATCTTGATTTTCAGTTTTAATCATTGTAATTGGATTACCACTTTTAATAATATTAGGTATGTTTGTTCTTAAAAATTCACGATAACTATCTAATTGATGACTAGTTAAAGGATATTTATGATCATTAAAATATATATTTAAAAAATCCATTATCTTTATTATTAACATTGATAAATATAAAAAAATTAATCTAAAAACAATTCATTTAATTTACTTTTAAAATAATCTTTATATATATATTTATATTCATAATTATCATGAGATATATTATCATCATTTTTATTAAAATAATTATATAATGATTGATTACTTTCTCTAAAATTAAAAAATGTATCTAATAATGTAAAATTTAATTTATTTTCAATTGTTTTAAAATTATCAGAATTACCAACAGTTTTAAAACCATTTTCATAAATAATCATTTTCCCATTATTAGAAATAATTAATGATAATGGATTTTTAAAAACATTATCAACAATTTGAAATTTATGTCTAATAAAAATTTTATCTTGTTCAATACTATTAATATTTAAATAACCTTGACTATCTAAAGATAATTTAAATTGATTACCAGGTAATTTTTGTTTACTTAACCATCTAATATATGTATTACTTTCTATATGTTTAATACCAACTTTACCTTCAAAATCTATTGATAATTCATATTTATTATTAAATGATTTAACTTTATCCAATAATTCATTTTCTCCCATACCATGTGTAATTTCTAAAAAATCATTCCATGGTAATTTATTAGTTACTATATCTAATTTAAATAATGGATAAATATGTTCTTGAATACCAGGATATTTATTTTGACGAATTGCTAATTCAACCATTATATCAACATTCCATTTTGTATAATGATCTTTCTTTATTTTCAATGGTTTAATCGCTATATCATTATCTTCATCTTCTTTTTCATCAGAAGGAATATCATATAAACATTGATTTACATATGTTTCCAAATGTTCAATTATATTTTCATATACTAATTCATCATCTTCAATTTTTTCATTATTTCTCATTTTTTCATGATAATTATTCCATTTTTTAATTAATCCTTCACTTTTATCTCTTTTATCATGAATACAATCTATCATAACCATTGAAAAAATTAATTCAAATATAATATCACCATAATCAACATTTTCAAAATAATCTAAATTAGTTTTTGATCTTTCAGGATTATAACCATTAATATGATAATCATATGTTTTTAAACATTTTTGAGGTAAATAAATTTTCTTATTTTTTGCTTGATTTTTAATTTCTTTCTCTTTTTTATTAAAATAAGGAATTAATCTTCTTATATCTTCAGTATCTACACTGGTACAACCATGTAATAAACATGAATTATTCATATCTCTTTTAAAATTATTTTTTTTTAAAAAATTTTTTAAATATTTTCTATAATTTTTATTATTTTTATTCATTTTTGGAAACATTTTTAATATACTATTAATTTCAATATCACTTATATTAGATTTTGTTAAATATTTCATATAAATATTTGCATTTTTTAAATCTATAATATTTGTATGTAATTTATTTATATTATTAATATTTGGTATCAATATTATTACATCCATCATTCCATTCCATTTATATTTTGAAAATATTGATTTTTTTATTATTTCACTATTTTTTTTATCTTTTAAAGCTTTAATTAATTCTCCATAAAATTCAGTATCATCTTCATATAAAATATTACATATTCTTTCTATATAATTACCATTATATTCTAATTTTTTAGAATATAAAATATAAACAGAACCATATATATGTTTAATTTTATTAACTTCATTTAGAATTTTATTTTCAAATTCTATCATTTGATCATTATTTAATGAAAATTGACTAATTTTAATATTTTTTAAATAATCTTTAATTATATTATCTTTACTAAAAATATTTTTTAAAATATTTTTAGTTTGAATATCATTATAATTAATATTACTATCTAATTTAATTGATATATTTTTACTATAAAAAGAATTAGGAGATAATAGACCTAATTTTTTTTCAAGTTCAGTTAAATATATACATCTTAAATATTTTAATTTATTATTATAATTATTAACTGTAGGTAAATTAGTAATTGATTTAATATCAGTTTTTTCAGTTTGTGGAGTACTTTTAGAATTACCCATTTAATTTATAATTTAATATTATATTAATTTATTGTATACTAAATCTAAGAAAATATGGCATTAATTTAGAAAACATTACCATTATACTTGATGGTGCATCAATCCAATATTTATCTTCTGTATTTTCAATTTCTTTTATTACATTATAATCTTTAACTAATTTAGCCATACCTTTAGTCTTAAATTTAATATAATTATCACTATTATTTTCTATAAAATTTGCTATCGTATCTATTATAATTCCTTCCTTTAAATTACTTTTATTTAAATTACATTTTATCTCTTTTATTTCATTATCAATTTTTATCGTTATTATTGATTTAACTTTTGATACTTTAATAATTAAATTACATTCAATATTTTTTAATTCATCTTTTTTACATTTATAATCAAATTCCTTTACCATCCGTTGACTTGAACTTATTCTTTTTTTTAATATATTACCATTTTCATCATATATAGGTTTTTCTAATTTTTCTATATATTTATCAAATAATAATTCTTTCACCAATTTTTCTTTTAAACTTGTTATTCTATTTAATCTTTTAATATTGTCTTTATATAAATCTTTTTCATGTTTTAACCTTTCATTTATAATTTCCCAATAATTTTTAGGACATTGATAATTAGGAATTTGATCAATACATAAAGAATATAATTGTATAACTGGTTTCATAATTTGATTAGTAATATAATGTAAATAATCAGGTGTTATTTTATTTTCTCTTATAAATTCAATAGTTTCAATTCTTTCACCTTGTAATGCTTTAGGATTATCATTTTGAATATATATATATGGTAATCTATCATTAATAGCGGGTTTATTACCAGCATCTCTTGCACCTATCCTTTCAGCTAAAACTTTATGTGCAATTTTTTCAGGATCTTTATAAGTGCTTCTTAAAGTTTTAGAAATAATTAAACTTTCTAATTCTATATTACCATTAATTATTTTTAATAAATAATCATCTAAAATTTGAAATGAACCATTTAAATCATTATCCCATAAAATTTTATGAATAATATCACCATATACATATTTCATTATTTTAGAATAATCTCTTCTTTTTAATGCAATACCCATTGATTTTTCTTTACATTTATTTTCATCATCTTCATATAATAAACCAACATACCTTTTTTTACTAAATAATATAAATGGATATAACACTTTTTCATAATTTAAAGCTTGAGGTTTATGAACTTTCATTACTTCTGCTATTGCTTTTTCTACTTCATAACCCTTATCTATTGCTTCTTTAACTGCTAATTTTCCTTTGTTTTTTAAAGGAAATTTACAAAAAATAGAATCAGTATTTTTAACAACTAAATTACCAATACCGGCATTAAATACACCTTCTTTTGTTTCAATATCATATACATATCCATCATATTTTTCATGTAATTTGATAATTTCTATTATTTTATTCTCATCTCTATATTTATAATCAACATTTACTATCATATAATCATTATTATTTATTTTTTCTATTTTTATATTTTTTGATCTTAATACAAAATCTTGTAAATCTTTATAAATTAATTTATCATTTATATTAAAAAATTTACTACTTTCTTTATTAATTTTTTTAGTTTTTATTTTTGAATGTAATAAATTATCATTAATTTTTAATTGATTTGGTTTAATTTCTTTAACATTTAAATCTAATAATGAATGATCTTCAGTGACATCAATAATACCACTATTTGTAATAATTCTATAAATTTGTTTTATTGTTTTATGTCTAATAAATCTTATTATTGGTGACCATCCTTTATGTGTCCAAATAAAATAACCGGGATTAAATAATTGTTCTTTATTACTTCCATTTTTATTCAAATTATTGTATGATAACCATTTACAATATTCTAAATCATCAAATGATATTATATTTATTATATCTTTATCATTTTTCAATACTATTGGAGTATAACCCATAACACTATCACCATAAATTACATCTGCATTATACTCACTCTCTACAAACTCTTTTGCTTTTATTATCATACCTCTACCTGTTGCTGTTGTACATTCTGCAATTGATTTTAAATAAATAGGAGATGTTTTAGCACCAGTTTGTCCATATAATGAATTAGCAGTAATTTTAAAAGCTAATTGTAAAGAATCAAAAACATCTTTTTCAAATTGATTATAAGTATCATAAATTTCTAAAATTTTATTTTTATCTTGAATATAGAAAATTTCATTTGTATCTAAATCTTTAATAGATAAATCATTTTCATTATAAATTCCACTATATATAATATTATTTTCAATTTTAATTGATTTATAATTTATTTTAGCACGTGTTAATTTTCTTTGTTTTATTAACATTTCTAATATTTGAGGAATAGTTGATTTTGTTTCATCTTTATATTTAACATAATAATGACTAACATCATCAATATCAATAATATTTAAATATTTATTTTCAGCATTTATTAATTTTCCATTTTTTACATATTTATCAACATCATTTGGTAATATATGACTATCATGTGATAAATTTTCTGCAATCATAGAACTTGGATATAAACTTGAATAATCAAATACAACAATAGGATCTTCAATATAAATACCAGTTTTAGGTTCAAGAACAATTGCACCTTCATAACCAGTATCTTCAACAAATGATTTAAATGGTATAACTTGATTTCTTTTATTACATTCATACATTACTAATGAATATATTTTAATACCTTGACCTCTATGAAATATAAAACTTATTGGCACTAAACATACATTTGACATACCACTTGTATTTTCAAGCACTTTCATTTTTTGAATTATCTTATTTACTAATTCACAATCTTGAATACAATATATACCAATTTCTTTTCTATCAGTAGAAGAACCTAAAAATTTTTTAAATAATTCATTTGGTTTTAAATCTACTTTCTTTTCACCTAAAACATTTTCTGCTACATTATCTAATTTATAATTATCTAAAGTTAATACTGTTGGAGCTTTTACATATACCATTAAATCTATTAATAATATACCTTCAAATTTAAAAAAATAAGTATTAACTTCACCTAATGCAGCTGAATATAAAGATTTTGATTCAAATTCACAATCAATATTTCCACTTTTACCAAAATTAATTTTAAATTTTTCATATATGTTTAATTCTAAACATCTATCATATATATATTTAAAATCAAAACCCATTATATTATAACCAGTTATAATATCAGGACTTTTTTTAATAATCATTTCTTTCCATTTTAATAATAAATCATCTTCACTTTTACATTGTATAACATCTACTCCATCAATTTTATCACATGTTCCCAAATTAACTAAATGTTTATAAATTATTTCATTATTACCATATCTATGAAATGTTGTTCCTATTTGTATTATTGGATCACCATATAATTCTGGTAATATACTACTTAATTTTTTATTTATTTTATTCTCTATTTCTACTATTTCTTGCACTTTTATTCCTTTATTATTCAAAATTTCACTTAATAATTCTTTTATTTTTGGAATATTATTTTTTAATTCTTCTAATTGTATTAATGTTGGTCTTCTTTTTATATGAATAATACTTATTTTAATATCATTTATTATTACATTATCATCAAAACATTGTTTTATTATTTCAAATAAATCTTCATTTATTATTTTTTCAACATTTTCACATAATTCTTGAGATATTTTTTTATAATTTTTTATTCCCATTGGAAAATCACCATGACTACTTGTACATTCTATATCAAAACTTGCTATTAATATTGGTCCTAATTTTTTTTTATTTATTACTTCTATATCTTTATAATTAATCATAAATGAATAATCAGTATTACTAATAATTTTTTCAGTTAATCTTAAATTAATAGATAACCATCCGGTTGGTTTAATATCTTTTTCATGAATAAATCTTAAAAAAGGTTCAATATTAGTTTCATATAATATCCATTCTCCACTATTTTTTTCAGACCATTTTTTATTATATTCTTGAAATATATATTGCATTGTTTTAAATAATGCATTACTTTTTGTTGTAATTTTTAAAAAATATCTATTTTCTTCACTATAACCCCAAAAATCTTTTTTTGATACTATATTAATTTTTATTGATTCAAAATCATTCTTTTTTAAACCTACTTTTCTTTCTATTTCAGATGAATTAAATTTTTTAACATTATATTCATATTCATTATCTTCTAATTCACTTAATAATTTTGAAACTTTATTTTTAATTTCAGATTTTTTTAAATTTAATGGTGTTCTTACATAAAAAAAAGGTTCATAATCAGTAACTATACAATTAACTGTTTTTCCTGTTTCAGTTATTCCATATATTATTATATCATAATTATGTGAAAATTCATTTCTATAATATTTATCTTTATATTTAGGAATATACCAATCAATAATTTGAAATATCAAATTCATTTATTTTTATAAATATAAATATATCATTTTTTTATACTTTAATTATCATCTATTACATTTGATGTTATATCTATTCCACAATATGGTTTTTCATTTTCTTCATAATCTTCATAAGTATATACACCTATATTTATTGCCTCTTTTAATAACCATTCAAAATTATTCCAAAATTTCTGATCATGTTGTTTACTCGTTAAATCACATATATGTGCTATTTCATGAATTATTACATACATTAATGTATTTAAATCTACTAAATTTCCATTTTTTTGTCTTAAACATACTACTACTTTTTCACCTTTATTTACCGTATAACTTGTTATACCATTTGTTGCTTCTTTTTTATTATTTTCTGTTATATTTTCAACATCAAATCTATCTAATAAAGTTTTTGTTCTTATATCATCACTATTATTTCTTTTTAAATGATTTATTAAATTTTTTATTTTATTAACTGCTTTTGATAATAATTCAGCAGTTTTTTTATTATCATCATTAATTTGAACTCTATATTCATTACCATCTTTTGCTTTTATAAATTCATGATCTTTATTCTCATAATATAAAACAAATAAATATATTAATGTTATTAATACGATTGCTATTACTATATTTTCCATTTTATTTTATTTATATTATTACATTTTATAAATTAATTTTGATATTATTACATTTTATAAATTAAATAAAATGTAATAATATCAATTCAAACATATTTATAATATATTTTAAATCTTTTATAAAAAGATTTAAAGATTTTAATTATTTATTAATTATATAATGAATCATTTAGAAATTATTATTTATACTAATTTTATTGCTAATATATTAGACATTATCTCTAATTTTAAATATAAAAATGATTTTTTTAAACAATTAACAATATGGAATATTATTTCACAATTTATTGATCCATATAATATTATTATTATTATTAATTCTATTAATATATTTATTGTTTTTCATTTATTTTTTATTTTTGAACCATATTTATATTATTTAATACCACAAAAACTTAATATTACTATATTTTATTTTCATATTATTAACATATTTTTACATATTATTCCTTTAATTATATCTATATACATATTTAAATATAATTATATTTATTTTAATTTTATAGATATTTTTTATAATTTTTTATATATTTTAATTTGGTTAATTAACCTTAAATTTATTAATATTTATAGTATTAAATATATTAATGGTATTAAATTTTTAATTTTTATCATATTTTTTAATTTTATATTAGTCTATTTTATATAAAAAAAAAATGATATTAACATATAATATATAATATATAATATGTCATATTATATCAATGGTTGGTTATTTAATAATTATAATAAACCATTGCCTATACATGTAGCACCTGATATTACTTCTTCTACAAATAATGATCCTAATAATTATAATATTTCAGAATTATCAGACTTTTTATTAGGATATTTAGATTCTTATGGAGGTATTGATATTAATGATAAAGAATGTTTTCTTGTTTCTAATCAATTAATTAATCATATTATTTATAATTTTTTAAATATTCCTTTTGAAATTGATTCACAATTTATTCTATTTAAAAATACTAATTTTATTGATTTTTTAGGTTTATTATATACTAATCAAAAAGAAACACTTTATTTAAATAATAATTATATTACATTTAAATCTATTATTTCTTGTGATATTCCTACTATTAATATATTTAAAACTAATGATTTAGCAATTACTCCTTTTAAAAATAATTTTAGTGATGTTGGATTTGATATTTCTATTACTAATTTACATAAAAATATAAATGCTACTACTAATATGTATGATACTGGTATTAAATTAGATATACCATCCGGATATTATATTGAAATAGTACCAAGATCATCTATTGTTAAAACAGGATATATTTTATCCAATAATATTGGTATTATTGATTGTAGTTATAAAGGAAATTTATATATTTGTTTAACAAAAGTATCACATGATGCTATTGATATTACTTTTCCATTTAGATGTTGCCAACTTATTTTAAAAAAACAATATTTTCCACAATTTAAAATTACTAATGAATTATATAAAACTAAAAGAAATGATGGAGGATTTGGTTCAACTACTTAAATATATTATTTATATTTAATATAAAAATAATGCTTACTCATATTTTTTTTTCTGGAAGCCATATATGGGGATTTTCATATATTGGAATTATTAAATATATTCAATTTTTTCCATATAAATTTAAATTTATTAAAGATTTTGGAGGAGTATCTTTTGGATCTATTATTGCATTAATGTTAGCATTACAAATTCCTATAAATACTATTGAAGAACATTTTTATAAACAAAGTAAAGATTATGATTTTAGATTTAATGACATTAATAATGTTATCAATATTATTGATGATAAAGGTATGGAAAGTTCATATAAATATTTTATATATCTTAAACAATATATTAAAGATACATATGATCAAGATGATTTAACATTTATTGAACTTTCTAAAAAATTAGGTAATAATTTACATGTTACTGCACTCTCTATAAATACTGGTGAAATCGAATTATTTAATACTGATAATACACCAGATGTTTCTATTATTGATGCTGTATGTGCAAGTATATCTATACCTATTGTATCTACACCTTGTAAAATTAATAAATCTTTTTATTGTGATCCATGCCTTATCAATAATAATATTCTTGATTTTTTTGATCATATACCAAAAAAACAAATACTTTCTGTTATTAATAAACTTAATATCACATTAAATCAAAATTATAATGATATGAATACATTACAATATTTTGATAATTTATTCAAAATTATACTCAAAAAACATTATTATATTACAAGTCTAAAATATATTAATGATTTTACACTTGTTATTAAAAATCATGATAATTTAATCAATATTATTGTTAATGATAAAGGCATTTTACTCGATTATAATGAAAATACTATTGATATATGTTCATTACATGGTTTTAATTTAATTAGTGAATGGATCATTAATAATAATATTTAAACTTTACATATATTTATACAAACAAAATTTATCAAAAAATATATGATTACGACTATATAATTTATCAGAAAAAATATGATCACAAGTAGTATTTTATCAATATAATTATGATCATAATTTTATCAATAAAATATTACAAATGATCACGACTATATAATTTATCAAAAAAGATATGATCATAAGTAGTATTTTATCAATATAATTATGATCATAATTTTATCAATAAAATATAACAAATGATCACGATTATATAATTTATCAAAAAATATATGATCACGACTATATAATTTATCAGAAAAAATATGATCACAAGTAGTATTTTATCAATATAATTATGATCATAATTTTATCAATAAAATATTACAAATGATCACGACTATATAATTTATCAAAAAAGATATG
>Ga0257110_1000267_pt1 | contig 26641 bp, 30 predicted proteins | sample LP_taG_7_FD_190184 | JGI IMG/M metagenome (GOLD analysis project Ga0257110, IMG submission 190184) | Marine microbial communities from Northeast Subartic Pacific Ocean, Canada - LP_J_2015_P26_10m | ecosystem: Environmental > Aquatic > Marine > Oceanic | place: Canada: Northeast Subartic Pacific...
AAAAATAAAATTAAAAATAAAAATTATAAATCCAAATTAGAAATTATAAAATTATAAATCAAAAATAAAAATTATAAATTAAAAATAAAATTAAAAATTAAAAATAAAAATTATAAATCCAAATGTTTATTTTAGAAATTATAAAATCAAATTATAAATGTTTATTTTAGAAATTATAAATCCAAATGTTTATTTTAGAAATTATAAAATCAAATTAAAAAGATCAAGATTTTTCTTTATTAGTCAAAAACTTATTGATTATTGTGAGTTTTTGTTAAATAGATGAATTATTTTGGACATATTCTTTAATTTCTTTATTTGCTACATTTTTTGTAATCATTTTTTTAAGAATTATTAAAGCATCTTTTTTTGATGTTTCATCATCTAAATCATAGTATCTATCAATACAATTTTTACACATACGAAAATTTAATATTTCCAATTTAGAATTATTTAATGGATATACAATTTTTTCATATTTTTTACCATTTAATGGTTTAAAAAATGTAATTCCTGGAATATTTGGTTCATCTTCAATATCATTACAAGGACCCGGGCAAAATTTATTATTAGAATGATCAATAGTTATCATCTTACAGATAAAATATATATAATAATTTTATCATTTTTTAATAAATTTAATTATTTGTATTAAATTAAAATGTTTTCATTTTTATAATTAAATAACTCAAAGTCTTTTGCATATACTTTATCAATAATTGAAATACATTCAGTATCTAAAAATATAGAAATATCACGAGTATTAATTTTAAAATGGTTATTATCTTCAATTTTTTCAATAATAATATTTTCAGGTAATATAGGTGTATTTTCACAAATAAATAAATAAGAAGGATAATAATGAATAAACTTATAATTATAATTTGAAAAATCGTAATATTTTAATACCATTTTAATAAATATACGTAATTCCGCAATAGTATTTATTGGATTTTTATAAAAGTAAGCACTTATTAATCTTTGATATGGATTTCTTACATATGTATGATATAAAACTTTATCATATTTACAAAACTTATTTCGTAATGCATAAGAAATATGAGTATAATCAAAATCAGTTGAACATCCCCAATATTCTTTAATTACTTCTGTTGTATTTTTAATATTATTTCTTATTATTTTACCAGCAGTTTTAGGTATATGAATAAAACAATATAAAAAATTATTCTGTTTATATATTAACATATGTATTTTTAAACTTATGATAAGAAAAATGTATGATCACAAGTAGTGTTTTATTAATAAAATATATGATCACAAGTAGTATTTTATCAATAAAATTATGATCATAATAAATGTTATATTTATCAATAAAATATAACAAATGATCACAAGTATATAATTTATCAAAAAACATATGATCACGCTATGATCACAAGTAGTGTTTTATTAATAAAATATATGATCACAAGTAGTATTTTATCAATAAAATTATGATCATAATTTTTCTGTTAAACTTACAAGAATATTTACAAATGATCGCGAAAGTATAATTTATCAATAAAAATATGATCACGTTATGATCACAAGTAGTATTTAATCAGAACGATATGATCAAAAATAAATAGAGGTATAAAATGCCATAATTTTAATAATTAGTTTTATGAATAGAGTTCAATAAAAATGTTAAAAATAAAAATTAAAAATCAAAAATAAAATAATAAATTAAGAAATGAAAATTAGAAATTATAAATTCAAATTAGAAATTATAAAATCAAAAATAAAATAATAAATTATAAATTCAAATGTTAAAAATTATATTTATGGTATTTATTACATTTTTTTTTACAATTTAATCCAAATTTGCAATATTCTTGAATTCTATTTTTTTTATAATAATTAATTATATTAATATCATGAGAACATTTACAATAATTATCAATAAAAATACAAGTATAATCATTAATAAGGAACCAACATGGAACAACTTTATTATATTTATTTTGTGTAAATGTATTATTATTTTCAAATAATCTTTTCATTAATATATTAATATAAATAATTATTATTTATTTATGTAAAATTGAAAAAAGGTTCATCACCTTTACATTTAATTTCTTTAACTTTAATTTTATAACATTCATTATCATGATCTTTATATGTTTGTTTACTAAATGGTGTAGGTGTTTTAATAATTTTATGTTTATACATAGTAGTAATATATATATATATAATACCAATAATGAAAGAAATAAAAAAAGGAATAAAGTGAAATTGAAAATTAGTTTTAATAGTCATTTTAATTAAAAGTTATTATTTAATTTTGATACATCTACCAGTTCTTTTATTACATATTTTACCTTCTTCTTTACAATCTCTTTTACATTCTTTATCAGGTAAATCTTTATTAGGTAAATCTTTATGAGTTAAATCTTTTTTAGGTAAATCTTTTTTAGGTAAATCTTTTTTAGGTAAATTTTGTTTAGGTAAATCTTTAAATTGATTATTGTCATGTGTAATAAAAGTAGGGTATTTAAAATGTGTATAAATATGATGATTATCCGGTTTAACAGGGTATTTATTTTTGAATAAATTAACTTTATCAATAATAGAAGAATTATTATATTGTTCTAAATATATATTATAATCATCATAAAATTTGTTACGTTTAGATGAAATATCTTGTATATATATGTTAGTTAAATCAATATTAGTATCATTAATATGTTTATTTTGTAGATATTTAGCTTTACATTCTTTAATAAATTGATTTTTAGTTTTATTGAATATAAATGTCATTTTATATTATATTTCAGTTATTTTTTCAAAAGAACTTTTAAATTGGTTAATAATAAATTCTGAACCATTCATTTTTTGTTCATAAATATTAAGTGGTATATATTTTTTAATAATTTTTTTAGATTTTTCATTTTTAAGTTTTTGTTGATAATATCCTTGTATAATAATTATAATTCCGATAAAAAGTAGTGTAAGAATTAATGATTTCATTTTATATTATTATAAATATAATTAATCAATTTGAGTAACATCTATAGTTTCAACATTATCATTTTTGATATTTGTATCAACATTATCATTTTTGATATTTGTATCAATTTTATTATCATCTTTATCATCATTATTATCAATATCATATAAATCTAATCCAGCCATAACGACATTAATAACTTTTTTAGAGAATTCAACAGGTTTAATAATAGAATAACCAGAATATAATAAAGAACTATTAATAATAAGATCTAAAAGGTCTCTATAAGATTTAAATTCATCAGTATCATTAATATTTTTAATTTTTTGTATAATAAGGTGATCAGGATTAAGTTCAAGAATTCGTTTATTTAACATATAATTGGTAGATGAATCATTTTGTGCAAGTGTTTGTGCTTTAATAATTTTTTCCATATTAGCAGTAAAACCATATTCGGGTGATGTAACAATACATGGTAATCCATCAATTTTATCAGAAATTTTAGCATCAATAAATTCATTACTATAATTTTTTTTTATAAAATCGCATAAGATTTTATATTCATCTTGTTTATTTTTGAGTAAATCTTTATGATCTTGTGTAGTATCAGGTAGTTCAACATCACCTTTGGTGATACAAACTAATTTATAATCTTTATATTGTGAAAGTCTTTGGCACATATATTCATCAACAGTATCAGTCATATATAAAACATCTAATTTATTTTTTTTAAATCTATTAAGAAATGGTGATGTTTTTAATAATTCGATATCATCTCCAGAAATATAATAAATTTCTTTTTGAGTTTCAGTAAGATTAGTAATATAATCATCAAAAGAGATATATTTATTAGGACTATTAAGTGAAAAATATAATAAAAGATCAGCAACTCTTTCTCTATCGGTAGATTCTTCATAAACTCCTAATTTAATATTTTTTTGGTAAGTATTATAAATTTTGGTATATAATTCAATATTTTGCATAGAATTTTTGAGCATATCAATACTTTTTTTAGTGATAGTTTTTTTGATAATCTGTATAATTTTATTTTCTTGTAACATTTCTCTGGATACGGTTAATGGTAGGTCATCAGTATCAATCATACCAGAAATAAAATGTAACCATTCAGGGCAAATAGTGCTACTATTATCACTAACAAAAATTTTTCTAACATAAATTTTAATATTATTTTGTTTAACTCCTCTTTCAAAGATATTACTTTTAGTTTTTTTAGGTAAAAATAAAACTCCTTTATATTCAACTTGTCCTTCACCTTTGATATGTTTATAACAATAAGGATCATCAATATCATTACATAATGATTTATAAAATTTATTATATTCTTCGGTAGTAATTTCCGAAGAATTTCTTAACCAAATAGGTTTATTTTCATTAACAACTTGATATTCATTAATATATTCAGTAATTTTTTTCATTTTTTTTTCTTTAACTTTTTCAGGTTTATCATCAACATCTTCAATAATAACATCATCATCAGTATTAACTTTAAATAAGTCATCTAAATTATCTTTTTCATTTTTAGTATCAGTTTCAGTTTTAGTATCTGTATTTACATCTGCATCTACATTTTGATCTTCATCTTCAATTTCTTTAGTAATTTCTTTTTTAATTAAAATTTCGATGGGATGATTAATATATTGTGAATGTTCTTTAATAATATTTTTAAGTTTAGTAGTATCAGTATAAGTATTAATTAAATCTTCTTTTAATGAAAGTTTAATAATAGTGCCTTGTTTAAAATGAATATCATCATTAATAGTAAAATTGTCAAGTTTTTCGATAATATAATTATTAGTAGCATCAGATTCCCATTTCCAAATTTCATTATTTTTGTTAGAAATGATAGTAACTTTATCAGCTACTAAAAAAGCGGAATAGAATCCAACTCCAAATTTGCCAATAAGATTAGTATCTTTAGCTTTTTCCATAAAAGCTTTAGTACCAGAATTGGCAATAGTGCCAATATTTTTAATTAAATCATCTTTATTCATAGCATCTCCAGTATCAACAATTAAAAGTTGTTTATTATCTTTATCAGGGATGATAGTGATTTTATTTTGAATTTTATCATCAATTTTGTTAGTAATAGAGTTATAATTATATCTATCAATACTATCACTGGCATTAGAAAGTAATTCTCTTAAAAATATGTCTTTATTAGAATAAAAATTATTAATAATTAAATTTAATAAAGAAGAAATATCTGTATCAAAAGTGTATTTTTGTGTTTCAGACATTTTTATAAAAATAAATAAATAATTCTTTATATATTTTTGTTTAAGAAACCCAAGTGCCTTGTCTTTGTTGTAAATTACCACATTTTTCTAAAAATTTCTTACGATTAATATAATTGCGTGTATCTTCGCCTCCTCGTATCCATTTAGGAACGATATGTTCATGATTTTGAACTTTAGAAACACAATCTAACATAGGAATCATTTGATAAGTTTGTTTTTCCATAATATTTTGATTACATGTATTAGAAATATGTGTGCTATCAGTTCCTGATAATAATTCTAATTCATTATTAGGATCTCCAATACCAGGTCTTAAATTAGGACATGCTTGAAACATTCGTTGATATAATTGAATATTACATTTATTTTTAGTCATTTGTTGTTTATTATTTCTAAAAACCGATTCTTTATCAATTAAGCAATTATCAGGATGATTAGCAACATTGGGATGTGGTGATCCTCTTAAATTAACATGATCTAAATAAAATGCAGGTATTCTAATATTAGGATCATTACATTGTATAAAATTTCTATTATAGTGTGTATAATCATCAATTAATTTATTAGAAATATCTTTAGATTCTTTATGACATGTATCATTATATAAATCACAATATTTGTTATACATTATTTTATTTTAAATAATATAATAAAAAAAATATAATTAAGTTTTAGATAGTAGTTCTTTTAGATGCTTCAAGTTTATATACTCCCATACTTCCTCCTCCAACAATATCAAGATCTGTTCTGTCTAAATTTAAATTTTGAATACATCTAATTTGATTTCCTTCTTTACAAGATTTTTTATTATTATTTGTATTATATAACCATTGTGCAAATGTGTTTTGATCATTAGGTATAGTTTTTCCAGGTATAGTATAAAATTGTCTAATAGATAATCCTCTATCATATAAGTCATTAGCGTCTCTAAAAATATTTTTATAAAAGTTATGGTTTATGATATCATTATTTAGTTCACATGGTGGAATATTATTAGGATATAATACATTTGGATTCATAAAGGGATTATTAATAGAAGTGTATATACATTTATTATTAAAATTTTCTTTAATATTTTGAATATATTGATTATATATAATAATAGTAAAAAATCCAATAATAATAGATAATAAAATATAAGATAAATCAAATTTATTGAATAAAACAAGTAAAATACTAATAATAATAGATAATAAAAATATTAAATTAAGTTTATTGATAAAATCTAATTTATATGTTTGATTATTGAATAAATTAATAAGTATTTGAGGGTTTTCTAACCAAAAATTAGATATCATGTTTCTTTATTTTTATCATCTAATTTCTTTTTTAATCTACTTTTAGTTTCCATTTTTTTTTGCATATTTTTCATTTTACCTTTATTAATATTACCACCCATATTATTATTTCCCATCATGGATGACATCATTTTCATAATGTTTCCAATATCAGGTTCATTACCATTAGAATTACTTCCACCTAATCCAGGTAATTTTCCAGCCATTTTGATAGCATCATTTAATAAATTTTCTTGTTTAATATCACCATTTTTTAATTTACTTGCCATTTTTTGACTAACATCTGATATTAAATTACCAATACCATTATCAGGATTACCTAATGCTCCTAATATATCTCCATCATTTTCAATAGAACTTTTAACTTTATCTAAATCAATTTCATTAACAATTTCTTTAGCTAATTTACCAATACTTGTATCTTCAATTTCTTCAATAGAAAATCCAGTAGAATTTTTGATATTTAATTTAGTAATTTTATTAATTAAATTTTTGTGTCTTTCTGGTAAATTATCATCATTATCATTACCTTTAAGTTTTTCCATAATAATTTTAATTTCATTTTGATTTAATTCATCATCAACAAATAAAGAAAATATTAATAAAAATTGTGTTAATATTTCATTTTTTTTAATAATTTTATTAATTTTTTGTAATTCAATATCTTTAATTAAACATTTAGTATTATTTTTTTGAATCCATTCATTAATATTTTCATTTAATTTCAATTCTTCAATTGAATTATTATCAAAATTTGATTTAAAATAGGTAATATATTCATCTGAATTATTATTAAAAGTATTATATTCTAATTTAATAGTTTTAATAATATTTTTAGCATTAGTATCTTTAGAGTTTTTAGCATTTTTTTTAATAGTTTTAATAAATGTTAAAAAATATTGGTTAAAGACATAAATATTTGAAGTCATATTAAAAGATATTGATATATTTTTATTTTGTATATCTACTTATTTCCTTTATATATTAAATATCTTTATTTCGCATTTCTTGAATTTCCGCAATACTTGGTAATTTTTTATGAGATTTGTCTGTATCATCATTTGCTATAATTTCTTGATTATTATTAATAATAATATCATTATTATTATTATTATTATTATTAATTTCTTCCCATATTGATACAGGACCTATAACATTATTGATATTATCAATACTTTCAAAATTTTGTGAAATATCAGAAAAAAGTCCAGTAGGTTCATTTAAATTTTGATTATTAACAATAGTATTAGTATTAGTATTATCATTATTATTATTATTATTATTATTATCATTATTATTTAATAAAATGCCTTTATTAGGTATAAATAGAAGGTCTAAAACATTTTTACCAAAAATAAATTTATCTTCATTAATTATTAAAAGTGCAGGAACATGTGTAATTCTATGATCAATTTTATAATTATTAGATTTTAAATAATCAATAGATAATAATTTAATTTTTTTATCTTTATCATGTATTTTTAATGTTTGTAATAACATATTACAATGATTACATTGACTACTATAAAACAATATCATTTTTAGTTAATATATAAATTAATTAGTTTTAAATAAAAAAATGATTTAAATAATTGATAATATTAAATAATAAATGTTTAAAAATTATAAATTGAATAAAATATCTAATGAATTAGAATTTGAAATATCAGATATAGATATATCAATATTAAATGGATTAAGAAGAATATTAATATCAGATATACCAGTATTAGGATTTAAAATAGATGATAATTTAATAAATATAGAAGAAAATACAACAAGTTTAAATAATGAAATAATAAGTAATAGAATAGCTCTAATACCAATAAATATAAGTGAAAAATATAATGAAGAATTTGATCCAATAAATAATAGTTTTGAAATAATATTAGATGTAAGTTGTGAAAATAAATTAGATTTAGAAAATATAACAACAAATAATTTTAAAATAAAAGTAGATGGAAATATAATAAAAAATAATAAAGATTATTTTAATTATAATTCAATATCAAATGAACCAATATTGATTCATAGAATAAAAAATAATCAAACATTAAGATTAAATGCAAAAGCAACAAAAGATATAGGAAGAAATAATGCTTCATTTTGTATAGTATCAGGTATAGCAGTTTATAATAAAATAAATGAAAAAAGTAAAGAAACCGATATAATAAAAAAAGAACGTGATATTATAGAAAATATTCATATTTTTAAATTTGAAATAATAAATAATATAATATCACATTTATATTTATTTAAAAAAGCAATAGAAATATTAATATTTAAATTAGATGAAATAAAATTAGAATTATCAAAAAATGATAGTACATTAATTACAATAAATAATTATTTTGATTATATAAATACATTTGATATTAATATTAAAAATGAAAATGATACTATAGGGTATATAATTCAATCAAAAATATTTGATAAATATATTGTAAATAAAAATAAATTTAAAGAATATAAATGTGAATTTGTAGGATATACAAAAAAGCATCCATTAGATAATACTTTAATATTAAGAGTAACTTTAAATAAATGTGATGATAAAAATATAATAAAAGCTTTTATTATAGAAGAATGTATTGATTTAATATATTCATTAAATAATATAACAAAAGAATGGATTAATTTTAATGAAATGAATAAATAAATAATATGGATTTAATTGATGATTTAGAAATATATAATAAAATAGGTGAAACATTAGAAAAAAAAGATAAAGATTATATTGATAATGAAGATTCCGAACGTGAAGATTTAGAAAATGAAGATTCTGAAAGTGAAGATTTAGAAAGTGAAGATTTAGAAAGTGAAGATTTAGAAAGTGAAGATTTAGAAAATGAAGATTTAAAAAAAGAAGATTTAGAAAATGAATATTTAAAAAAAGAAAATTCTGAAAGTAAAGATTTAGAAATAAGTTATGATGATAGTAGTAGTATTATATCAGATGATGATAATGTAGATTTTATAGAAGATATAGAAGAAACTGAAAAAATAAATAAAATAGATATAATAAAAATTTTAAAGGAAGAAAATAATATAAATATATTTAATATAGATAGTTTACATTATTATTATGATGATTTATTTAGTTATAATAATGATACATTATATAATAATTATAAAATAAAAGATTTAGTAAATAAACATTTAAGTTTATTGGATGATAAAATAGAAAAAAACGAAGTATTTTATTTAAAGAATGAAAAAGTAAAATATAGATTTATAAATGGAATAGATAAATTAAATTTATTAAATAATTTAAAATTAGAAAAAAATATAGAAATTTATAATAATATAATAAATGATATTACAAATAATATATTAGTATATTCATCAACAAATAATAAAAATTTAAAAGATACAAATAATACATTAATAAATTTGTATAAAAGAGAATTTTATTTATCAGAATTAAAAATACCGGAAGATTGTATTTTAAATATAAAAAACCGATATATAAATGTAGAAAATGAAAGTTTAATATCAAAATTAGATAAAATAGAAGAAGAAAGGGATAAAGAAATAATATTTTTAGAAAATAATTTTAATGATATAAATGATGTAATGATAAGAAATAATAAAGATTTTTTTAATATGAATATAGAAGAATATGATAAAATTACAAAAAAAAAAAAAAAAATAATAAAAAAAAAGAAAGAAATAATAGATTTAAAAGAGAATGAATGGATAATAAAGAAAGATAATATAATAGATTATATAGGAAATATAAATATTGAAATAAATAATGAAGAAATAGATAAATTAATAAATGAAATGGGTGAAATAAAAACAAATTTAGAAAATAATTTAAATAAAGGTTTATTATATGAAGAAGAAATATTATATAATAATAAAAAAATAAAATATTATAATTATAATAATTTAGAAAAAGATATAGAGAATGAAACTATAGATATAGATATAGTAATAAAAAATATAAATGATTATTTAAAATTAAAATCAATAATTCCTTCAATTTTATATTTAAATGATTTAAAAAAATATAATAAAGATAATATAAATATAGAAGAATATAAGCATAAATTAAAAATAATAGATCAATTTGATAATATATTATTAGAAAAGTTAGTAATAGATAAAGAAATATTGGAAATAATAGAAAGTGAAGAAAATAATGAAGATATAGATTTAAATAATGAAATCTATGATATAGATATAGATATATCTGATGATAATAAAAATATAATAAATAAAAATATAATATTATCAGAACAGGATATGGAATTAAAATATTCATATAATTATAGAAATAATATTGAATTATATAATAATATAAATAATATATTAAAAAAATATATATTTAATTTAATTGAATATTCTGGTTTAAATGTAGATATATCAGAAATATTATTAAAAAGTATAAAAATATTACGTAATAATATGGATGAATTAGAGTTATTTAGTATATTTTTTATAAATTGGTATATATATATATATGAGGAAGAGTTAGAAGGTAATTTAGATGTAGTATTAAATTCCGAATGTATAAATTTATGGGAAAGAACAAAACCAATAGAATTTATTGATAAAGGTTATAATTATGATTCAAAATCAATAATGAGTTATATAATATGTTGTTTAGAAAATTTAGAATTAGATATAAATATAGATAAATTATTTGATAAAATATATCATATATATATAAATAATAATGAAATAAGTGATAAATTATTATATTTATTAGAATATTATAATAGTAAAATAAAAAATAAAACAAATGATGATATATATTTAAATATTTTATTAAAATTAAAAAAAGGTTTAGAAAAAGAAGATATAAATGTAAAATCAAAATATACACAAGCCTTATTATATTTACCATTAAAATTGAATAGAGTAAATAATTATATAATGGGTTGTTGTAAGCAATTATTAAATAAAAATTTTAGAGCATTTACAGATTTAGATAATAGTAAACAATTAAAATATATAAAAGATTATATGAAAAATTATAAAAAAATAAATAAAGATAAATGGAAATCAATAAAATATATAAAAAGTAATTTAAATATAGATGAAGATGAAAAAAAAGATGAAAATAAAGATGATATAAATATTGAAGAAAAAGAAATAATAAATGATAAAATAAATATAATAACATATATAAATGAAAATTTTGAAAATTTTCCAATAGAAATGTTAAAATTTAAAAATGATAGTGAATTAAATAATATTGTAGAAAATAATATAAAAAATTATTTATCATATATAAGTATAAATAATAAAAAAAATAATCAAATATTTATAAATATAATAAAAGAAAAGTGTAAATTTGTTGATATATTAAAAAAATTAATACAAATATCTCTTCAAATTTCAAATAATTTTGGTGATAAAGCAAAAGAATATAATAATTATATAAATAAATTGGAAAATCAATGTTGTCAAGATAAAATATTTTATAATAAAAGACAAAATATATATAAAATATTAGGATCTTATTATATAACAGATATAAATTTTAATAACAATGAAATAGCAGATGAATTTTATAAAAGATGTTTAAATATTTTAAATAAAAATATACCAACTCGAATAGAGTTAAATGATTTAATAAATAAATTTAGGGAAGAAACAAAAATTAAAGCTATAAACAAACTTCAAAATAAAAATAAATATGAAAAAGATTTAGATAAAGAATTAAAAAAAATGGGTATAATTGATTATATGCAAAATGATGAAAATATATTAAATAATGATGTTATAAATGATAATGATGATGATATAATTAATTATAATGGAGATGATGAAAATTTTATAGATTTATATTGATAAGTATATAATTTTTAAAATTAATTAGTTTTAAAAGTTTTTTTAGTTGGTATATAAAATTTAGTTATATATAAACTTTTGAATACAGCAGGATACTGTATCAAAAAATTTCACATTCTTCCTCTTGAACGAATTTGTTCTAAAAGTTCTTTTGGTTGTGTATATACAATTTGTTTGTATATAAGTTCTTTAATATTTTGAGAAGTTTTTTTAGTTGGTATATAAAATTTAGTTATATATAAACTTTTGAATACTGCCGGATATTTTATCAAAAAATTTTGCATTCTTACTCTTGCACGAATTTGTTCTAAAAGTTTTGTAGGTTGTGTATATACAATTTTTTTGTATATAAGTTCTTGTATATCTTGTGGCATTTTGTCAAATATTTTTTCAATATTGATAAGATTGGTCATTACTATAAATTTAAATATAATGTCATTTTTGTTATTCTATTATAATTTATACGGATGAAGGATTATTAATATCATTCATAAGATTTGGTGTAGATAAATTTAAACTATTATTATTATTATTATTAATTAATTGTGCATTTAATTTTAAATTAATAGTTCCACTACTATTTAATTGTAATGGAACACTTTTCCCTTCAAAAGCTTTACTAACTTGATTTTTGTGTTTTTCAGATATTGATTCAAATTCACATTGTTGTATTAAAACATCATATTTTTCAATAAAATTATTAATTTGTGTATTTTCAAATGATTGTGATCCTTCAATAGTATTAGCTAAAGTTCTAAATTGATTACTTAAATTTTTAAATGTTTCAACTTTTTCAATAATTTTTAAATTACTTTGTATAGCTAATAATAAAACACTAAGTCCATTAACAATAACATTAGGAATTTTCATATTTCCTTTATTATCATCAAATGAATTTAAAATACACATAGCACTACTAGTTAAAATTAAAGGCATTTGAAAACAAATTTTAATAAAATTCCAATAAGAAGTAGCTTTACTACATAATAAAGACATAGCAGAACATTTTTCTAATATAGCTGTAGCTCTTTCTAATTCATAAGTATTTACACTCATCTTTATTATTATTATATTTAAATAATTTAATCCAATTTAATTAATAAATCAATATTTGGATAATCATTTTCTTCAATTAAATTATCTTTTTCTTCATATAATAATTTATTATCATTATATTCTAAAGGATAAAATCCGATTTTATCTTCACCCACAATACCTTTAATTTCAATATTAATAACATATTGATCAATATTATCAATAAAAATAATAAAATTAATATGTTTACCATTTAATTTACCTTCTCTATATAATATTAGATCAATATCTAATAAATATTGATTTTCAAATTTATTAATTTTATATTTATTTAAAACATCATGAAGAATTTGAATATTATTATTATCAATTAAATTATTCTTATCAAAAAATTGATTATTATCAATTAATTTATTATTAATAAATTGATATGTTTTATTATATATACCAACAATATCATTATTAATTTCATAATTATAATCAAAATCTGATAAAAAATTATTATAATTAGGATTAAATATTTTTTTTAAAATTTGTAAATAAGTTTTATTATCATATTCAAAATAATATTTATTTTTATCAATATTAAAATCAATAGGAATACTATTAATTGTATGTCTATCTTTTAAAAGATTAGATTTATTAGATAAAGAAGTATTAATAATATCATGATCTAATAAATTATTAGATTTAGATTTATTATATAATGATATATCATTATCTGATATTATAAATCCTTCAATACATTCAGAAATAGTTATAATATATAATAAAATTAATATTATTATTGTTAATATTTTATATAATAACATCTTTTATTTCTATTATATTAAAATATATAATTAGTATCATTTTTTAAACATTGAAAATTTTTATTTTTACAAAATGGTTTATTATATAATTTATCATTATATTTAGTATATGATAATCTTTTAACACCAACGGGAAATTCACAATATTTTTGATTACATTTACCTTCATTTGTAATTTTATTATAAAAAGGACATTCTTCATTAAATTCACATGGTTTATCCCATATATTAAATTTTTTTTTTATATTACCTAAAGGATCAATTTTTAAATTACATAAATATTTATTTTTAATATTAAAATCCCCATAACAATGATATTTAGTATTTTCAATTTCGGGATCTTTATTCAATCTTGAAATGAAAAATTCATAATATGGTGATTTATGATATAATGATATATCTTTATAATTATTAATATTATTATAATTATATTTAGATTTATTAAAAAAATATTTAAAAAAATTATTATTATAATTATTATCTAATATACATTTATTATCAAATGATTCATATACATTTATATCATTATAATCATATAATTTATTATTAACTATATTATTTTTATTTGTATTTGTATTTGTATTTAAATATTTATTTTCTAAAATAGGGATATTAATATAATTATTATTATTATTTAAAATATATTTATTTTTATCTTGAAAATATTTTTTAATATTAATATTTTTAATATTAATAGGTATAAATAACTTTATACGTTTAATATCAATATTATCAAAAACATTAATAAATATTTTAAAATTATATAATGATTTTTGAAAAATATTATTATTATTATTAATACCAATAATAGCAAAATCAACTATATTTAAATCAGGTAATTCTTTATTTAATCTAATAAGTTTTTTAGCTTTAATTCTATATCCTTGTTCTATTGCTTTAATAAATTGATAATCATATTGATTTGTATATCCAATAATTTTATTATTAATATTATGAGGACATGTTCTTAATAAATTTTTAGAAATATTTAAAAATATTATATAATTATAATTATTATAATTTTCAAAATTTATATTATTGTATAATAATGTAATTATTAATAATAAAATAATTATTAAAATCAATTTATATATCATATTTATTAAAATAAAATGTTAAAATAAAAATAATATGTTAAAAGGATTTTTAAGAATTTTGACTGTAATATGTTTATATATACTAACTATAGCTATTATATATTTAATAAAACCATCAATATTTTTTGATAATAACAAATTAAAAGATATAGGATTTATACATGATAATAAATCAATAATATCTTTATATTATATATCACCAATTATTGTTATATTTATATATATAATTGTATTAGCAATATGGAAGAAATTATTATAAATATATATAAAGAAAAATATATATCATTTAAATCAATAATATTAATAAATCATAATTATAACTTATCACATTTAGAAAAAGAATATAAATTGATAATAATAGATAATGGTATTAATCTTATTAAAGATATATATGGTGTAAGTAGAGTATCAATATTAGAAAATATATTTGAATATACAAATAAAAAAATAATAATAATAGATATATCAGCTTTAAATGATAAAGGATTTTGGAAAAATTTAGAAAAAATATTTAATGAAAATATAAAATCTATACCAATAATTATACAAATAATTGATATAGATACAATACCAAATCAATTTTTAAAAAATTCAAATAATTTTTTAGATGATATTATTAAATTTGAATGGAAATTAAAAATAAATCGTAAAGTTATACATGAATATAGAGAATTTATTCTTAATTATTCTTATATGGAAGCATTTTGTATTAAAAATGATAAATTACAAAGAATAATTGATAAACAAAAAAGAAAATATCTATTATGATATAAAAGATATAGTATGGCAGATATAGAACAAAAAGTTGTCCCAGAAATTAATAATAATTCAATAAAAACAAATACTGATTCAATAACAAATGTTATAGATAATTCAACAAAACCAGTAATAGATACTTTAAATAATACAAAAAATACTGTAAATGAAACTTTAAATTCTACATATAATAATGTAACAACATTTTTAAATGATCCAAATGTTTTTTATGGTTTAATTATAGTAATTATAGTAGCAATAATATGTGCAGCTCTTATGTATTATTTTATTGTTGAAAAAGTTTTTAATAAAAAAACTTTAGTTGTTGAAAAAACAAAATATCCGATAAAAGGACATGTAAGAACAGAAATACCTTTAGATAATGTACCTATAAGTGGAAATGGAAAACGTAGAACTTATGCATTTTGGATATATATAAATGATATGTCTAATATGAAAAATACATATAAAAATGTTTTTACAATTGGTGATAATAAAGGTAATTATACTGATAAATCTCCAGGTGTATTTTTAGATAAAAATAGTAATAAATTATGGATTAGATTTAGTTCGTCAACACAAATAGTACCTGTTAATTTAAATGCATTAAGTGCTACTGGAAATAATGATTTTTGGAAAAGATGTGTTAAAATAAATTATGTTCCATTACAAAGATGGGTTCATATTGCAGTTGTAGTATCAGATACTACAAGTGGAGGACAAATAACTTGTTATGTTGATACAGAATTAGAAAGCACATATTCACATGATGATAAAAATCCATATAGTGATGATGGTATAACATTAGGCGCAGATCCAAATAATAAATTACAAATAAATAATTTAGATTTGGATAAAGGTGGTTATTTAGTATGTGGTGGAGATAGTAGTGTTGGAACAAATGAAGTAGGTTTTAATGGTTTATTAAGTAAAGTAACAATTGTTAATTATGATTTAAATAAAAAAGATATAACAAAATTCTATAATGAAGGACCAATTGATGGTTTATTAGCAAGTGTTGGATATGGTGTAAGAAATCCAGTCTATAAATTATAAATTATTTAAATATATATTTAAATTTATTTTTTATCTCTTTTAACAAATTAAATAGAGAGTATAATGTTATATACAGTAATACAAATTATTTTAGCAATTCTTTTATTAATAATAATGGCTATATTATCATATAGTTTATTTAATAAAGATGTGCATACAATCCTAAATAAATTAAGAAATCCAAAACAAATTAAAAAAAAAGAATTAATTTTAGATGGAACATTTACATTTAGTGACAATTCTGCTGAATTTGATACAAAAGATAAATATAAGAATAATTATAAAGAAATATCTCCATCTATAAATCAAAATAGTGGTGTTGAATATGCTTATAATTTTTGGATATTTTTAGATAATAATAAAGATACTAATGATGCTACTGAAAATAAGACAGTTCCATTATTTATTAAAGGATCAAAAACTCCAATAAGTTATACTACAACTTGGAAATGTAATGATATTAGTCCAGTTGCATCTTATATAGGTGCTGTAACGGATTCAGGAGGAAAAGGATTTTTAGTAAAAAATCCATTAGCAAGAGTTAATTTAAAAGATGGAAAAATAGATGCAATAGTATTTGAATTTAATAGTATTTCATTTCCAGATATAATACATGAAGATCCAGAAACAAAAAACTGTAGTGCTGAATCAAGAACAGACCGTGATAAAAATTTATTTGGTATATATGATTTAACCACAAGAGATGATTTATATACAAGTAGTGATACTAAAATTAAAGGAAAATGGTCAATGATAACATTGGTAGTGAATGAAACAGATAATGAAAAAAATATTTTATTTAGAAATAAAGCAAAAGTAAAATTATATTTAAATGGATATGAATATTTAGAAAAATCCGGTGATATTTATGGTTCAACAACAGCATTTAGACATAATATTTCAAATTTACATATAAATCCATTAAAGTATGTTACAGATAATGACCCAGCTATAATAATAGCAGATTTAGCATATTTTAATTATTCTTTATCAGATAATGAAATAGTAACTTTATATAATAGTGGTTTTAATAATAATCAAGCAATGATACCATCAGAAATAGATACAAAAATGGGTATGAATGAAAAAGCAGGTTTAGATATAGGAAAAAGTTCATTGATAAAACAATATTAAAGAATAATATAATATATAAAATATAAATGTCTCAAACTCCATTAATTCAATTAGTAACAACAGGAATAAAAGATGAATATTTATCATTAAATCCGGATATAAGTTATTTTAAATATGTTTATAAAAGACATACAAGATTTGCAATTCATTCATTAAAAAATGAATTTAATACAAAACCATTATTATCATCAGAAGATCAAAAATGTATGATAAATATTCAAAGACATGGTGATTTATTGGCAGATATAAATTTAGTAATGACATTACCAGCAATAAAGTCATATAAAGAGGATAATGGACATGTTCCGGGTGATTTACGTTTTAGATGGATAGAAAATTTCGGAACATTACTTGTGAAAGAAGCAACAATATATATAGGTAGTTTAGGTGTACCAATAAATAAATTATATGGTGAATGGATATTAATTTGGAATGAATTAACATTAGATACAGGTAAAAAAGAAAAATATGATAAATTAACAGGAAATATTGAAAAAAATATAAATCCAAGAGTAGAAGAAGCAACAATAAAGTTAGATAAACTTAATAAATTAAATTATCAATATTATAAATATGCGAATGTTAGTAGTGCATCAATAAATGAGAATAAGATATGTATACCATTACCTTTTTATTTTTCAAAAGATTCAATGTTATATTTACCATTATGTGCATTACAATTAAATGAAATAAAAGTAGAAATAGAGATAGAAAATGTAGAAAAATTATATGAAGTATTTGATATAAAAAATAAAAAATATATAAGTCCAATAAAATATAATGAAAGATATGTTAAAAATATAACTATAAAAGATTTTGTAGGAGAAAATGTAGATTTAAAAGCATATTTAGAAACAAAATATATATTTTTAGATGAAGTAGAAAGGAAAGCAATAATATTGAATAAAACGAATAATAATTTTTTGGTAGAGAGGGTATATAGAAAAGATGAAATAATATCATCAAAATCAATAAATATAAAATTAGATATAAATAATCCAGTAAAAGAGATAATATGGAAATTAAATAGAAGGGATCGAGATGAAAATAGTTTAAATTATTTGGAAAGTGATGATGAGGAAATAATGAAAACAGCAAAAATATTATGGCAAGGTGTAAATGAGAGGGTAGAAGAGAAAGATAATATATTTTATGGAAAGATTCAACCATATTATCATCATTCAGCGGTACCAAAAGAAGGAATATATTGTTATTCTTTTGCATTATTTCCAGAAAAGTGGAGACCATCAGGTTATTTTAATCCAAGTGGTAGGCATGAAATATCAACATCATTAAGTTTAGAATTAAATGGAACAGGTAATTATGATATATCAATATATGTTGTAATGTATAATATATTGGAAATAATAGGTGGTATAGGATCATTTAAATTTGCAATATAATAGTAAAATGGATGTGTTTAATTTGATAGTATATGTGTTAATAATATATTTATTTTATTTATTGATAAATACGATATCATCATTAAGGGATGAAGTAAAGGAGATGAAAGATAAATGTATAAATGGAGATGAGTCAGTAAGTTTGGAGAAGGATGAAACAAGAGATTTAAAAAAGGAGTTAAAGAATAATTATAATTATATAAGTAATTTATTTAAAAACATGTTATAAAAAAATGATAAGTATATTTATTATTAATAATATATAATGCCAAGAAAAAAAATAGTAAATGATGAAAAAAAAGTAACTGAAAAAAAAGATACAATAGAAGAAAAATTACAAAATAATAAAGTAATAGAAGAAAATACAATAATAAAGTTACCATTAACAAATGAGTTGATAAATAATGAGATAGATGAAAAATATATAGAAAACAGTGTATATGATGATAAATATGAAGTAACTCCAAAAGCGTATGATCCAAACGAGATATATTCCGAATTAAATCAAAATAATAGTAATGGTAATAGTAATAGTTTATGTTTATGGTGTAGGCATGGAATAAATGAATTTAGGTGTGGTTTGCCTTTAAGTTATAATAATAAAACGAAACATTATAATTTACATGGAAATTTTTGTTCATTTGAATGTGTATCAGCATATAATTTTTCAAAAAATTCAAAGAGTGATAAGGTATGGGAGATAAATATAATGATAAATAAGTTAGCAGAATTGAATGGGTATAGTATTCCAATAAGACCAGCTCCTGATTATGAGTTATTAGATATATTTTTGGGTAATATGACAATAGAAGAATTTAGAAATGCACATAAAACATTTGAAAAATCATATACATTAAATATTCCACCACAAGCATATGTAAATTTGACAGTAGAAGTATTAAATACTTCATATATAAAAAATAATAAAAATAAAAAAGTAGGTATAGAAAAAATGATTTAAAAAAATGACATAAACAATAATATATTATAAAAATAATGATAAATAAATTATATTGTACAAATTATAGAATATCAACAATAACAAGTGGTGTTTATTTAAAAATTCCAAATATAGAAAAATTAAGTATAAATTTATTAATATTATTTAATAATATAAAAATATTGAATGAAAATAATAATTTTATATATACACAACATATAGATTCAAATAAGGAAAAAATAGTGCGTGGTAATATACATAAAAAAAAGAGATCAAGTAATAAGGATAGAACTTTTGATAATCAAATATCATTTATTTTTAAAATAGGAGAAAATTACTATCCAAATTTGAAAGTATTTCAAAATGGAAATTTACATATAACAGGTTGTAGATGTTTGAATGATATAAATTATCCATTAATGTCAATAATAAATGAAATAAAAAGGATATTTAATGAAAATAATGATTTGATAATAAATATAGATAATAATGATATAAATGAATTAAGTCATGATGATGTAAAGATATTTATGATAAATACTGATTTTAAAATATATATAAATGAAAAATTATCAGATCAATTTTTAATAAAAAGGCGTTTATTACATGATATATTGATATCAAATGATAATACAATAGCAAGGTTTGATCCATCAACATATCCGGGTGTAAAGATAGAATATTGGTGGAGTAAGAACAAAGATATGGATAGAGAAAATGATGAAGATTTTTATAAAACAAGAAGAAATTTAAAAAAAAAGATAAGTAATTATGATAAAAACAATGATAAAAAGATAACAATTGCAGTATTTGAAAGTGGAAGTGTATTAATAACTGGTGCAATAAGTTTAGAACAAGTAAATGAAGCTTATATTTATATATGTAAAATATTAGATGATAATAAAAATAAAATATATTTAGAACAAGATTTTCATGAAAATAAAATAATAAATTAACATTCAGGTTCAGTAGAATTACCTAATCTGGTATATGAAGGATTTTGATTTTTAGCATAAAAATGTTGAATATATTCACTACTATTAGGATAAATGTAAGTGGGTGTCCAATTATTTTTGATATTTCCAACATATAAACCCAAACCTTTATCTGGTTGCATATTATAATTTAAATTATTAATAGTGTTATTACAGTTTAAAAAACTGAATTCTAAAGTCATTTTTATTATTTAAAAATATATTATTTTTAAATATTAAATGTCAATATTAGACAAAATAGAAGAAATAAGAAAGAGAGTAAATAATGATGAATTAATAAATAATGATTTTGATGATTTTAAGGAAAAATATCCTTTATTATTTGATTTAGCAATAAATAAATCAAAAGATTTTGATATAAATATATTGAAAAACATGTTAAAAATGAAAGAAAAGATAGAAAATGGAGAAGAAACTTTAAAAAGTTCATCTGAAAAGATAAGTATGAAATATTTTAAAGAGTTTCATCCAAAATTTAAAGATATATAAAAGAAATATATAAAATATATTAATATAATAAAATGTTATTAAATGATATAATAAATTTAACTATTAAAGAAAAGGAATTAAATACATTATCTTGGTGTAATACATTATTAAATGTGTTAAGAGAATATCATTATTGGCCAGCTTTACAAATAAAAAAAATAAATAATTCTTCAGATTTATTATTATTACATAATACTTATAGAAGAAAAGATATAGAATGTTTTAAAGAATTATATGATGAATGTAGAAGTGTAATTTTAGATTTTTCAAATACACGTGATAAAATAATATTATCAAAATCAAATAGTATTCCGGAACGTATATCAGATAAAGAATATTTAAAAAAAATAGAAAAAATAGATTATGGTGAAATAATATATGATTGTACAACAATTTATGTATATTTTCATAAAAACATGTGGTATTTTGGAACAACAACAGTTCCAAATATAGATTATTCAAAATTTACACATCCAATAAAAAAGTATGGTATGATGTTTGATGAAATATTAATTGAAATTTTTAAAGAAAAAAGAAAGGAAAATATAAGAGAAAATTTAACAGATTTATTAAATAAAGATAATATATATGAATTAGGTATATTACATTATGAAAATACTCATTATTTTGATTATAGTAATTTATATGGTAAAAATTATAAAAAATTGATATTAATAAAGATAAAAGAGAAATATAGTAATAAGTTAATAAATAATGATAATTTAGATAAGAATTTAGATTTAATAATTCCGGAAAAAATAGATAATACATTAATAGAATCTTATTTAAATAATAATAATATTTATGGATTATTGATAAATGATACTTATAAAGTATCAAATAATAGTATAATTTTTCATGAAGAAACAGATCATGGAAATCCAAATCCATGGAGAAATATGTTATGGATTTATTTACAGAATAGGAATGATTTTCATATAAATGATTATATAAAAACTTATTCGAATAATTTGGAATATCCATTAGATAATAATGGAAATGTATTGGATCCAACATATATAATACATACTGTAATTTCAAATATTAAAGATATTTTATTTAATTTATATATTTCGACAACAACTTATTTTTCTCAATATAATAGATTTAAGATGTCAAAAGATATAGATAAAAAATTAGCACCAATATTACAATATCATTTAGCACAATTAAGATATTGTCAAATAACAATATTTAAAGATAAAAAAGTAATATTAACAAATAGAGAAGTTTTTTATTATATATGTAATTGTAATACATTAAAAAATATAATAGCTTTAATACATTATTTTGCAAATAATAATGGATATGATATTCCATCAAAAGCATCAATATGTTTTACAGTTTTAAATAATTTATTAGTTAATTAATCATTATTTTTATATATATCTTTATAAAATATTAAATATCTATTTAAAAAACTAAATTCTTTTAAAATTTCATCTTTATCTAATGATTCAATAATATCTTTATCAAAAGAATTTAATGATGATTTATTATTAAATTTATTTTTAAATATATTTTCAAATAATTTATTTTCTTTTAAATAAATATTATGTTTTTCAAATTTATAAATTAAAACATCAATATTAACTAAATATTCTTCTATTAATCTTCCAGTATTTTCTAAAAAAACTTCAATTTTTTTATTATAAATAATTTTATCATTATTACTATATTTTCGAATAATAGCCCAAATAATAGAATTACTAATTTTATCTCTTCCAATTAATTTACCATTATTTTCTTTTAATTTATTTTCAACTTTTTTACTATCCATAAATGTGCATACAAATTCGCCTTTATTAGTTAATAAAGTTGAAACATTTTTAATAAAAATATCTAATATTTCTTCATTTTCAAAAAAATAATGTATTGAAAACATACAAGATATAACATCAAATTCACTTTTGTAATATTTATAATAATTATTATTATTGAATAATTCAATAATTTCTTTATCATCTTTTTTTCCAAATAAAAATTTAAGCATTTTTTTACTTTCAATATCAATACCATCAGAACATTCACCATTAATAATATTTTTACCACAATCTCCAGCAACAAAAATAGCATTAATTCTTTGATTATTTAGATAAGGTTTAGATATAGCATTTTTAATGTGTTTAATATATCTATTATATATACCATTATTAGGATTTTTAATATTATCTAATGATTTATCAATTCCTAAAATATTTTTATATCCAGATCTGACCCATCGTGTCATATCTGAACCTTGTCCACATCCTAATTCTAATAAACTACTTTTTTTTTCTCTATCATTATATAAATTAAATTTTATTATATGATTATGAAAATAATTTAAATATTTTGATAATTGAATATTTGAATTTTTTTCAGTATATCTATTATAATATTTATCACTACTTGTAGATAAATTATTTTGTTTATTAATATCTTTATCTTTTAATATTCCTGATATTAATTCTGTTGTTATTGGATCATCAATTGATCTCCATACATTCATTGCCACATCATAATGATTAACAGTTTGTTGTTTATCACTATTTGGATTATTAAATTTTTTATTTTTATCATGTCTAACTCTTAAAGGTTTCCATTTTTTTTCTAATGATAAAGTTGGAGTTTTATTATCAAAATAAAATTCTATTATACTATTATTTTCAATTTCGTCTTCTTCTTCAGTATAACATTTACCATCTTTTTTAATTAATACATGTGATTTTTGAATAATTTCATCTATTATAAAATCTTTAATTTGATAATAATTTTTATTATCAATAGATTTTGATGTAATATTACGAATACCTTCATAAACACTTATATCATTAATTCCATAACTAATTTGTAAAATAAATTCTTTATATTCTTTTCCATCATATAATATTTTTTTTTTATTAACTTCTTTAACTAAAAAATCAATACTATTTTGTTCAGGTGGTTTCCATTTAAATACTTTTTCCCATCTTGGAAATTTACTAATTTTAATTGGTTTATTTACATGATTACTATATACAGGTATAAATAATGGAGTAAATATTAATCCATCTATATCATATTCATATATATTATTTGTTAATATATCATTACATCTATTATAAATAGAATTATATTCATCTGGTACTAATTGTTTTTTAACAATTATATCATGTGTTATATTATTAACAATTTTATCTAAAAATTTATTCATATAACTATATCTATCTTCATTATCTTTTCCTTTTAATATTAATGGTAAATTAGTAACATCTTTATCATTAAAAAAATATACATCAAAAATAGCAAATAAATCTTTATCATGTAATTTATTTAATCTTTTTTCACAAACAATTAATTCTCCATCAAATATAGAATTTTTACATGTAGTTTTAATATTACAACCTCTTACTTGTTTAATATTATTAATTAAATAAATATTTGAATTTTCATCAATATACATTAAAAATCTTTCACCATCTGCTTTTTCAGTTACTGCATAATTTTGTAATATAGATACAATACCAAAATTATTTTCAGTAATTTCTAATAAATTACTTTTTTCTAATGTAGTTGGTTTAGGATTTATTAATATAATATCTTTATTTTTATTAATTAATTTTAATGCATCTTCATTAAATAATGATGATACAAATTTCATATAATTTTCTAATATAATTTTTTGTTTATCTTTTTTTAATGGCATAATATTATTATCTAATATAAATATCATTTGTCTAATATAAAAATCTTTATCATCAGATTCATCAATATCTATTTCAAATTCATATTTATTATTTTTTACATTTTTTAATAATTTCAGTTTATCATCACTTATATTTAATATTAATGATCTATATACTATATTTTTTTTTTCATCTATATATTCATATACTTTTTTAATTCTATATTCATATATATTATTTAAATTATCTAATTCAAAATCAATTATTTCTATTTCTTCTTCTTCTTTTTTTGTAATTATACATTTATAATCATATTCTTCTATTATTTTTTCAACATTTTCTTTAAAATTAAAATTTTTTATATTTTCTATATTATTATATTTTAAAAATTTTAATATATTTTTTTTTTCTTCAAGTTTATATATAGTTTTTCTATCTTCACTTATTAATTCTAATATATCATATGATATAGTATGTTTAAATTTATTTTCTTTGAAAAAAATATGTGCTTTTGTGAAAAAATTATAATTGAAATCATTTTCTTGAAATTTTAAAGTTATCATTTAATATTATATTATTTTATATTATTTAAATCATTTTTATTTCAAATATTTATAATTTATAATTTTCTATTTTTAAATTTACTATATCATTATCAATTATATTATTTTTTCTATAAATAAAAGATATATCAAATATAAATGATATAAATTTACATAAAGATATATTCCATTTATTTGTTATTAAACCATTCTGAATTAAACTTATATCTTTTTTTGTAAATTTTTTATTAAATATTGGATTTGATAATTCTTTAAATATCATATTTTTAATAATATTATCATTATTACCTATTTTTATATTTTCTTTTATAAATTCAATTGGATTTAAATTTTCTTTTATAATTTGATTTTCTTTTATTAATTCATTTTCTTTTATAAATTCAATTGGATTTAAATTTTCTTT